>Ga0265293_10000916_pt1 | contig 67906 bp, 59 predicted proteins | sample Munlanlewell138R_FD_192505 | JGI IMG/M metagenome (GOLD analysis project Ga0265293, IMG submission 192505) | Leachate microbial communities from a municipal landfill in Southern Ontario, Canada - Leachate well 138R | ecosystem: Engineered > Solid waste > Landfill > Unclassified | place: Canada... | reverse complement strand
CTTTTTCTTTCCATTGCCGAGATCTACCGTCCCCTGCTCCCCGAAAGCCAGGGACGGATCGTCACCCCGTGAATGGCCAGATGCGCAAACGCGCATCCATCACTCCATCATGCGGGAGGAGACCGATTCAAACTGATCGACCATTTTCTCTTGGCCCGACTATCTGCACCGGACCCTCAGACTCAACGTGCCGCAGGGTGAAATCACCATCGGGGTTCGCGCTTTCCAGAACCCGGACGAGCTGACGATCGGCAAGCTGATGCAGCTGCCGTTCACCGCTGAGCGACCGAGTTGGCGGCTGACGGACGGGGAAAAACCTGAGCGGAAGAAGCCCCTGCCTCTGCCGCAAACAACGTTGGCTGGCTGAAAGGATATAGGCGCGGGAATTCTGGCGCCAGAAAAGGCGAGAATGTGAGACTGCCGATCAGTCCGGCTTAGGGGGTCCTTCCTTGGCCGGCGGTCAATGAGCCGCGCAGACGGCTGTCGCTCATGGCAGCGGCTCGGCTGTCCGGGGGAGGCGGAAGACGGCGAGGGAGCGGCCGCGCAGGCGGTACTTGGTCCCCGCTGCCACGTCGCCGTCGGCGAAGGGGTCCTCGGCATAGGTGTCGAGGACCCGCTCCCACCGCGAGGTCTCCGGCTCTCGCGGCAGCAGAAAGTCGAGATCGTCCCACCAGGCGTTGAGCAGAACGAGGAAGGAATCGTCGACGATGCGCTGCCCGAGATCGTCCACTTCCCAGAGCGCATCCCCCGCCAGGCGCAATCCAAGTGTGCGCACGAATCCCGAATCCCAGTCGGCATCGCTCATCTCCTCGCCGTCGGGCCGCAGCCAGAGAATGTCCTTCACTCCGGAGCCGCGTACCGGCCGCCCCTGAAAAAAGGAACGGCGGCGAAAGACCGGATGCTCGCGGCGCAGGGCGATGAGGCGTCGGGTGTAGGCGAGCAACTCCTGCCCCTCCGCGTCGATCCCCCAGTCGAACCAGTTGAGCGCGTTGTCCTGGCAGTAGGTGTTGTTGTTGCCCTGTTTCGTGCGGCCGAACTCGTCGCCGCCATGCAGCATCGGCACCCCCTGCGAAAGAAAGAGGGTGGCGAGCAGGTTGCGCATCTGCCGCACTCGCAGCCGTTTGATCTCCGGGTCTTCCGTCGGCCCCTCGACGCCGCAGTTCCAACTGGCATTGGCGTCGGCGCCGTCGCGGTTTTCCTCCTGGTTCGCCTCGTTGTGTTTCTCGTTGTAGCTGACCAGATCGCGCAGGGAGAAGCCATCGTGGGCGGTGATGAAATTGATGCTGGCGTATGGCTTGCGCCCGGTGTTCAAGTAGAGATCGCTCGACCCGGAGAGGCGGTTCGCCACCTCCTTCACGCCGCTTTCGTCCCCTTTCCAGAAACTGCGCAGGGTGTCGCGGTATTTGCCGTTCCACTCGACCCAGTGCGGCGGGAAGCGGCCGACCTGATATCCGCCGGCGCCGAGATCCCACGGTTCGGCGATGAGTTTGACCTGGGAGACGACGGGATCCTGGTGGATGATGTCGAAAAAGGCGGACAGGTAGTTAACCTCCAGCAGTTCGCGCGCCAGCGCCGCCGCCAGGTCGAAGCGGAAACCGTCGACGTGCATCTCCAGCACCCAGTAGCGCAGGCTATCCATGATCAGCTGCGTCACCTGCGGATGCGCCATGTTCAGCCCATTGCTGCAGCCGGTGAAATCCATGTAGAAACGCTTGTTCTTCGGGTTGAGCTGGTAATAGGCGAGGTTGTCCAGTCCCCGGAAGCTGAGGGTCGGGCCAAGATGATTCCCCTCGGCGGTATGGTTGTAGACGACATCGAGGATGACCTCGATCCCCACTTTGTGCAGTTGCTTGACCATCCAGCGGAATTCGTTGACCTGCTCGCCGCGGATGCCGAGGCTGGCGTAGCGGCTGTCGGGAGCGAAAAAGCCGATGCTGTTGTACCCCCAGTGGTTGACCAGCCCTTTGTCCTTGAGCATCCATTCGTCCACGTGGTGATGGATCGGCAGCAGTTCGATGGCGCTGATGCCCAAGGCGGTGAAATACTCGATCATTGCCGGCGAGGCCAGCCCGGCGTAGGTGCCGCGCTGGCTCGCCTCGACACTTGGGTGGCGGATAGTGGCGTCCTTGACGTGCACCTCGTAAATGATGGTCTGGCTCCAGGGGGTTTTCGGCGGGCGGTCGGCCTCCCAGTCGAAATAGGGATTGGTCACGACACTCTTCGGCAGATACGGGCCGGAATCGCGCTCGTCGCGGGCGAAATCCTCCTCGGGGCCATTGAGGGGATAGGAAAATAGCGCTTCGTCCCAGCGCATTGTCCCGGCGATCGCCTTGGCATAGGGATCGAGGAGCACCTTGGCCGGGTTGAAGCGCTGCCCTTGCGCCGGATCGTAGGGACCGTAGGCGCGATAGGCATAAAACTTGGGCGGCATCACCTCCGGCAGGTAGAGGTGCCAATTGTAGGAATGGCGGTGCTCAATGGGGATGACCGCCTCCGGCTCGGCGGCGTCCTCGCTGGCGTAGAGGAGGAGCTCCACCTTCTCGGCGTTTTCGGAAAAGACGGAAAAGTTCGTCCCCTGGCCGTCCCAGGTGGCGCCGAGGGGATAGGGTTTGCCGGGCCACTGCTTGTAGGTCGCCATGACGGTCTGCTCCGGGAGATGGTTTCTAGGAAAGTTATAGCAGGTGGTGGGGGCTTTGCCCGAGGGGCTTGCCGGTTTAGATCAAAACCGCGGGCTGAAGACTGCGGGGTTGCGCCCCTGGGCCCGGCTGAAGATCGCGGGCGCTGCGCCCCGCACCCCGCCCATACTTTTTCTGAGGGCCCAGAAAAAGTAGGCAAAAAGAGGGCCTTTCCGCTGCGCTTGGCATTGTCTGGGACGGTCCGTTTCGTTCTTTTTCGACGGACTGCGGTAGCCGGATCCGGCGCGCTCCGGGCTGGCCGTTCCCCTTTATCATCCTTGGTGGTTCGCACACTGTCCACCCGGCCTTCTCTTCGCACAGCGGCGGTGCTGGTTGCCTTCGGAAAAGTAGGTAAAAGATCAAGACCGCGGGGCTGCGCCCCTGCACCCGGCTGAAGATCGCGGGCGCTGCGCCCCGCACCCCGCCCATACTTTTTCTGAGGGCCCAGAAAAAGTAGGCAAAAAGAGGGCCTTTCCGCTGCGCTTGGCATTGTCTGGGACGGTCGTTTTCGTTCTTTTTCGAAAGACTGCGGTAGCCGGATCCGGCGCGACTCCGGCCTGGCCGTTCCCCTTTACCATCCTTGGTGGTTCGCACACTGTCTACCCGGCCTTCTCTTCGCACAGCGGCGGTGCTGGTTGCCTTCGGAAAAATGTATGTTAAAGGTGATCCTATCCGCCCCCCAAATCCTCCAGAAATTCCACCAGCGCATCTTGCGGATTCTCTGTCTCTGGCGAAAGCACCGTTATCCCCCACTGCGCCAGAACCGCCTCCTGCACCGGGTTGCGACGCGGGGTGAAAAGATACGATTGCGGCCGCACCCCGGTATCGGCATGCCCCCTCCACACCTTGGCCAGTTTATAGAAGAGTAAGCGCAGATTGATATCGGAGAGACTGTAGCCAATGAACAACACCGGCCGCGCCAGGGCATCGGCGCGCAGTTTGATATCGAGGGGGGATGCGAGTTCGAGTCGCTCGAAAAAGCTGGTTTCGTTGACGGTCAGGGTCGCCTCGTCGTCGAAGTCGCCGTGGTATTTGATGATCTGCGCCACCCCCTGACGCACCTTCACCAGATCGCGCACGGTTACGATCTTGATGTACGCTTTGCCCCAGTGATCGTAAGCTTTTTCCAGCCAGCGATCGTAATTGGTGGTGTAGATGAGCGGTGGATCGAGTGCGACGATGCGTTGGTGCACCAGGGAATCGGCGATTTTCTTTTCGCCGGCGTGCCAGGTGGCATCCATCCAGCGCACCAGTTCGCTCAGGTCGCCGCGCCGGATGCGGTAGTACTCCGCCAGCGCCAGGTAATGGCCGAGACGGATGAACTCGTCGGGAGGAACTCCCAGATCCTCCCCCATCTTGCGCATCAGCCCCTCCCAGGAGGGAAGGCCGATGTTCATTGACACCCCGGCGCCGACAAAAAGAATCAATTCCCGATCGCGCACCGCCTGCCGCAAGGCATCCACCGCACACCTCCAGCCCATTGTGTAATTTACTTTAGCACGGCGGAAAGGCTTTGGCCGGATGGCTTATATTGTCCATTCATCGGGTAAAAGGACCCCGGTTGTCAGCGGGAGGCGGCAGGATCGTGATAATATAATGCGGCCAAATTAACCGCCTCCTCTTGCATATTTCCCAATCTCCGCTATGAAAGATGCAACCAACTCTTTTACGGAGGAAAAATCATGTACAAGGTACTTCTCGGACTGGCCGTTCTGTTGGTATTTTCCGGCTGCGCCACGCGAGAATCTGAAGTCGCGCGCCAGGATGTCGAACCGAGCCCGGCGGTTATGGCGCCGGGACAAGGTGTCGAGCGCCAGACTGCAGGGATCGCCGAGCAACAGGTACAGACGCGGGAGACCAACGAATTCATGGGGCAGGCGCCAAAGATCGAGGATATCCCCGAAACGATCGTTCTCGAAGCCAAAAACGGTAACGTCACCCTGAATCACCAGGAGCATGCCAAAATGATGGACTGCGCCACCTGCCACGAGGGAACGCCCGGAAAAATCCCCGATTTCGGCAAAGATAAAGGGCATGCGCTCTGCATGGGCTGCCACAAAGAGAAAAAAGCCGGCCCGACCAAATGCGGCGAATGTCATAAAAAAGCGTAAAACAGGGAAGGCCGCCGTTCGCACGGCGGCCTTTTGACGGCTTGGTTTTCCGCCTGCGCCGGCCGCATTTTTCCCCGCGACAAGCGCCGATGGAGAGGAGCGGCGGCTTCCTGTCTCCTGGCCATTCCCCATTTTCACACCGGCTCCGGCTCTCCTTGAACAGCAAAAATCGAGTTTCATGAAAATTGTCCTTTTAATCCTCGCCTCGAAGCCCTATCCTGAGTGAAAATTGTCGAATGTGGGGGTCTCTCCCCCCGGGAATCCAGGATAGATTATGGCTGAAACCGATATTTTTTTTCTTCCGGTAAAAGACGTCTGCAGCAAAGAAGTCATCACCTGCGCCCCTGACGACGGACTGATGTCGGTGGCCGGGATCATGCGGGAAAAAAACATTTCCAGTGTGGTGGTCTGCGAGAATGGCGCGCCGACGGGGATCGTCACCGATCGGGATCTGCGCAACAAAGTCGTCGCCCGGGGGGACGCCCCCCGATCCGTGGCGGTGCGCACGATCATGAACGCGCCACTGATTACCGTCGGCGAAGAAGACTTCCTTTTCGAGGCTCTGTACCGGATGTCCCGCCACGGCATTCACCGGGTGGGCGTGGTCGACGTTACCGGTAAACTCACCGGTATCGTAACCGATTCGGACGTCCTGCGGCTCCAGACCCGCTCGCCGCAACGAATGATCCGCGATATCGAAGAAGCCGACACTGTTGAGGAACTCAAGTCCCTCCACGCCCGGGTTCAAGGCCTTGTCCTGCATCTGGTCGGCACGGGGGCGGCCACCCGCGACCTGGTGCGGATGATCGCCCTGCTCAACGACCGCATCCTGTTGCGCCTTATCGCGCTGTTGCGCAAGGAGCGTTTCCCCCATCTGCCCGAGGGATTCGCTTTCGTTGTTTTGGGAAGCGAGGGACGGCGCGAGCAGACCCTGGCCACCGACCAGGACAATGCCATTATTCTTGCCGACGGTCTGTCGGGGGAGGAAATGGCGATGATCGAGGATTTTTCCCGAGAGCTGATCGACTCTCTGATCGCCATCGGCGTCCCCTCCTGTCCCGGGGGGATCATGGCCAAAAATGTCGAATGGCGTCGTAGCGTCAAGGACTGGACCCACTGTCTGGACGACTGGTTCTCCAACGCCACCCCGGAAAACATCCTCAAAGGCAGCATGTTCCTCGACCTCCGCGCCCTGTGGGGAGATTCGGCCCTGGAGAAAACCCTCAAAGCGCATATTGCGGCGAATCTGCACCGTAACGCCGCCTTTTTGGCCCACATGGGGGCCAATGTCCTGCGGTTCCCGCCGCCTTTGGGGTGGTTCGGTCGGATCAAGACGGAAAAGCGGGGGAAGCACCGAGGGCAGTTTGACGTGAAAAAAGCGGGGATTTTCGCCGTTACCGAGGGGGTAAAAGTGCTGGCTTTAGAAAACGGGTTTCTGGAAGGTGGGACCCGAGAGCGCCTTCAGCACCTGGGAAGGATCGGAGTCCTCGACCGCCAAGCGGCGGAGGACCTGGAGGCCACCTTCGATTTCCTCGTTTTCATGCGCCTTCGCGCCCAGGTGACGGCAATACGGGCGGGACGGGAGCCATCCAATTTCATTTCGCTGGACCACCTCAACCGGATGGAAAAAGGAAGGCTGCAACTCGCCCTGGAGGGGGTGAAGTCCTTTCAGGGCTTTCTGAAGCGGCATTTTCGACTGGAACACCTGCACTGAGGGAAAAATCGATGGCTCGCGGCGCGCCCGGCGCAGAATTGGGGCGGCGCTTCGAGCACCCGAAAGAGATTAGCCGCTTTGTGGTTTTCCCCAGGCCGCTCATCCAAAAAGGCCCTGCCGGATAACTTACCGCAGGGCCTTGAAGATGGTTCAAATCAAGGGATTTCGGATCGACGGCTTAGGGCAGCCGGGTTTCGGTATCCTCGCGTCCTTCGAGGCGTGATCCTTCCCAACCGGTGACACCGTAATAGCTGTCGATCTCCTGGCTGAATTCCCGGCTTCTTGTCGGCCAATCATGCTTATCGAAACCGGGGGCTCTTTCCAGCTTGTCCCGCTCGATATCGCAAACGATTCGCTTGTTTTCCGTATCGAGTTCGAGTTGATCGAAGGGGATGCCGAACAATTTGTCGCCAAACCCCAGAATCCCGCCAAAAGAGAGGACGCCGTAGCGAACTCTGCCGGTGTTCATATCGATCATAATTTCTTCGAGCTTACCCAGGTCTTCCCCTCGGCTGTTCACCACTTTGTCGCCGATCAGGGTGCTGGCGCCCATCACTTCCGGACCGGGTCCGGTGCCATGCTTAACGTATGATCCCATGGTTTTCTCCTTATGTAATGAGTTGTTGTCTTGTTTAATACTATTTTATCCCTAATCCATCCGCATTCAACCCGCCCGTGAGCGCCTCTGGTCCTGAAGACTTCGCCATAGCCCATTCCTGTTCCCGACTCACATGATGCTTGCAAACAATGTTTGAAAAATGGTAGCTCCTTGAAAATTGGTCTGACCATTAAAGTGAATAAATGCAAAAAACACCCGACATTTGGCCGGGGAACAGGAGGCGATATGTTCAATAACTTGAAACTACGCTGGAAACTGCTCGCTGCCCTGATCGGCGTTTCGGTGATCCCTCTCACCTCATCACTGCTCTTCGTCTCCTCCATCGCCGAGAAGCAGTTGGAGAAGGATCAACGGGAGCGGATGGAGATGGTGACCGGATTGATGGAGCGCAGCGCCCGCTTTGCTCAGCGCGAGAAAGCCAATTACGTCCGGCTGCTAGCGGACAACGGCCGGATCGCCGCAGTGGTGGAGACGGCCAAGGCCTCCGGCTCGATCCGGCAACTCGACCGCGAGCTGCGCAATCTCGGCGACTTCTTCAATTTTCACCAGATGGAGGTGCTGAACGAGGAGGGCGAGCTGATCTGGCGGCGGGAAGAATCCAGCGAGCCGAGCCCCAGGACGCACCCCGTGGTCAAGGCCAGTATTGAGGGGACGGCGAGCGACAGGTTGACCCTGTACAACGATCGACTGGCCATCGTGGCGGCCGCGCCGATCCCTTACGAGGGGAAAATTATCGGACACCTGGTCGGAATCACCTTCGTCGACGAAAATTTTCTCTACCAGACCTACGGCGGCGATTTGGCCTCCCTGCAGATGGAGCTGGCATTCTACGGACCGGTGGGGGTGCTGGCCGCCACCAGGGACATCGAGGGGCTCGATCTGCCGGCCGTCCTTGCCGGCAACCTGCGCGTGGCGGATTTCGAAGACAAGCCCTATACCGTCTTCAGCCGCCCGATCGAAGTGGAGGGGCACGGGATGCTGGTGTTCCTCGACCGGGCGAGCCTTATCCGGGCAAGCGGCAATTTCCGCGAGATCCTCGGCGCCATTCTGGTGGCCATCCTTGTCTTGTCCGTTGTCGTCGGTTGGGGCGTCTCCCTCGGCATCGTCCGCCCCTTATCGCTCATTGGCGGCAACCTCAGGGAAATCGCCGAGGGGGAAGGCGATCTGACCCAGGCGCTGCAAACGACGGGACGCAACGAGATCGGCGAACTGGCCGGAAACTTCAACCGCTTTCTCGCCCGGATGCGCGATATGGTGCGCCGCACCCGCGACGTCTCCGTAGGGCTGGGCGGCGCCACGGAGAAGGTCCGCCAGGCGTCGCGGCAGGTGAACAGCGGGGTGGTGGGTCAGGCCAGCGCCTTGGAGGAATGCCATCAGGCCATGCGGGGCATCCAGGAATCCGCCTCGGGTATTGCCGAAAGCACCGGCGTCCTCCTCGACGAATCGGAAACCAGCTCCTCGGCCACCCTGGAACTCGGCGCCACCATCGAAGAGATCGCCTCCCAGATGGAGAAGCTCTTCGGCATTGTCGAAGAGGTCACCAGCTCGATCGGCGAGATGTCGGTGGCCAGCCAGCAGATCACCGAAAACATCGATGTCCTGTCCTCGACCATGGAGACGACCTCCTCCTCGATCATCGAGATGGACGCCTCGATCAAAGAAATTGAAGAGAATGCCGAGCGCACCGACCAGTTGTCCGAAGCGGCGGCCAAAGACGCCCTCGAAGGCAAGCAGGCGGTGGAGGAGACGATCCGCGGCATCGACGATATCCGGGAAACGGTCGACCGGGCGGCAAACGTCATCCAGAACCTCGGCCAGCAGTCCAACGCCATCGGCAAGATTCTGACGGTGATCGACGAGGTGGCGGACCAGACCGGGCTCCTCGCCTTGAACGCCGCCATTATCGCCGCTCAGGCGGGGGAACACGGCCACGGCTTCGCCGTGGTCGCCAGCGAAATTCGCCAGCTCGCCGAGCGCACGGCGGTATCGACGCGGGAGATCTCTGGAATCATCGCCAACCTGCAGACCGGCACCCAGGAGGCGGTGGGCGCCATGGCGACCGGCAGCGCCCGGGTGCGCGAGGAGGTCAAGCGCTCGCGGAGCGCTGGCGAGGCCCTGGAGAAAATTCGGACCAGCACCCTGAAATCCGCCGAGCAGGTACGCGGCATCGTCCGGGCGACTCAGGAGCAATCGCGAGGGAGTCGTCAGATCACCGGGGCCATCGACCAGGTGACGGCCATGCTCGGGCAGATCGCCACCGCCATCCGCCAGCAGACCGACGGCGCCCGCCAGCTCTCCCGGGCGGCGGAAACGATGAAGGATATCGCCTCCCAGGGGAAGGTCGGCACCGGCGAGCAGGCCAAGGGGAGCCGGCAGATCAACGCCAGCATGGATCAGATCCGGACCATGATCGAGCGGATCGACCAGGCGACCCGCGCCCTCGACGAACGCAGCGGGGAAGTGGTGGCGGCGATCGGCCGCATTCGCGACATCTCCGGCGAGAACGCCGGGCGCACCGCCGAACTGGACAATGTGGTGGAGATTCTCTCCACCCAGGCCGCCGCCCTGGAGAAGGAAGTGGGCGCCTTCACCGCGTGATGGATCGAGAGAGGCTTTGTTCTTGATTGTACCGCTGGAGGGGGTATATGGCGGGGCGGGCGGAATGCCGCATTTCCCAAAGGGCCGGCCTGTTCAAGCGAAGGATTGACGCTCAGGCATTTTCCATCTAGGATAAAAGTAAGGAATTTAATAGGAGGTAAGGAAATGTTGGCAAAGGTTACTTCCAAGGGCCAGGTAACCATTCCGATCGAAATACGGAAAAAACTTGGGATTCGTAGCGAGGACAAAGTCGATTTCATTCTGGAAGAGGATCGGGTGATTCTAAGGCCGGTAAAGACTCTGCGCGATCTGCGCGGTGCGGTGCAGGCGAAGGGGAAGGGGGATTTTGCCGCGGAGCGCTCCGCAGCGAAGGTGACGGTTGCCCGGCGGGTGCGTGAGGAGCTGGAATGACTGCATTTTTCATTGATACCAATCTTTTCATTCGTTATCTGACGAACGACGATGCCGAAAAGGCGGACCGGGTGGAGCGGCTGCTCGCCGACGCTGCTGCCGGAAAGGTGAAGCTGATAACGGCGGAAATGGTCATGGCCGAGACCGTCTGGGTGCTGGAGTCGGCTTATGGCCTGAACGCAGCCGAAATCGCTCCACTTATCCGCGCCATCCTGGCCAGCCCCGGCCTGGAGGTCATCGGAAGTCCCCTCGTCGAGCGGGCTCTGGTGCACTACGAGACGAAAGGAGTCGACTTCATCGATGGTTACATTGTTGCCTTGATGGAGCGCCATGCTCTGACCGGGCTCTATTCTTTCGACAAGAAGCACCTCGGCCGTTTTGAAGGAATCGAGCGGAAAGAGCCGTAACTCGCCTTGGCGGAGTACCCTCAATTTAACCCATTGACCGCTTTTCATAGCCAGGCACAATCCTCGCCTGCTTTGCAAATGGGTGGCGCATCCGGCCCCGAAATAGAAACCGCCGCTTTCGGCCTGCCACCGGGCGGCGGTTTTTGCTTTGTAATACGAAAATACTTGACGGAGGTTCCATATACTGTCCCCGGAACTCTCACCTTGGTCCCCCGATGAAAATGCCGGAGAATAGCAGAAAGGCAATCCTGACCCGCGAGGCTGTACTACAAGTCCGGACATTCTATTTGCTCCCGACAATAAGGCGCTTTTTCATTGACAGCTTGAATTAAATCCGCGTATTTTGCGGGAGTTCCCGGGCGATTTCTCAAAAGGGCAGGGGGATGAGACATTCACATCCGGCATTGTTGAAAACCGACCAAAGCCGCCGCGCCATCGATATGACGCGGGCGGCTTTGCTTTTTTGAGCTCGCAAGGGCGACTACAAGTATCTTCTTAGAAATATTTATGAAGGTTGATGTATGTAGGACTTTCTTTTGCTGGGGAGTAACGATCATGAGCGTACATAACAACAGAAGATTAATTTTCTTTTTTCTTCTCCTCTCTTTTCCTCTAAGTACCGCATTCGCCGATTACAGGATACCAAGTGAGCATGCCCCTAGTTCATCAATCGAGGGGGCTGGAGATATTTCGATTGGAAATTTTAAGTATATTCCAACAGGTCTGATATTTAAAGAAGATAAATATTGCAATAATTTCAAAGAAAATCAAGGTGCAGAACTTGATTTAAACGATATAAATAGTTTCGGGCCATCAAGTCAGAACGTAACTTATTATTGTGTTGGGAATAATGAGATTGTTGAAAACAGAAATTCAATTTTAAAGAGTTCTAGAATTAGATTTGATAATTCAATATCAGAATACTTCAAAAAGGCATTACATAATGAATTAAAATTTATGGGATTTAAAATTATAAAAAATGCAAACTTGATAGTTGATGGGGCTATAGAAAAGTTTTGGATAGATTATTCATCATCAAATACAAACCGAATTATCTTCGAGATTTTGGTTAAGATTAAAAACTCAAATGGAAAAGAGCTATATAGAAATAACTCAATTGGGGAATTTTTATACACTGACGGTGAGCATATAGATATTCCAAATTCGGTTTATACTTCAGTTTCTAGAGCAATTGAAAACTTCGTATTAACTGCACAGTCTGCAGGAATTTTGGGCTATATAGAGCCATGAAGAATGTAATTTATTTTCTTCTGTTGTGTTTTCTCCCTGCCTGCACATCCTCTAATCTAAGGATTGTCCCATCTTTTGAGATTTCTGATCTATCTGATTTTTGTCGCATTGAAAATGGCAAGGTACTTCTCTCGGCAAACGTTATTATAGATGATGATGACAAGATGTCTTTCTTTGGTGGAATCCCTCCTCAAGACATTATACCTATATTGGTCTGTGTATCTAATGGCACTGATAGGATCTTTGGACTTAATGTCAATGATATAATTGTTGACAAAAATACCTCAAAGGCAGAAGAAGCAATTGTAAGTAATGGCAAAGGTGCAATGGCTTCGGCCCTGGTTTTGGTAGGTGGCACAGCTGCGGTTGGATTATTGCCAGGGATTCTCTTGGCATCTGCAGTTGAAATGCAAGCATCCTCAGATGCGACAGAAATCTCTATTCACATGAAAAACAAGAAACTATCTTCTGGATTGATTGCTTCACAACAAGTTAAATCCGGTTTCTTGTATATAGATAGATCAAAATTAGCTGAAAGTTATATATCAGGGGAAATGTCATGTGAAATTCTTGATCTTAATAGTAAGGAGAAAGTCACTATTTTATCTGAAATTCAAGAGTATATTGAAAAAGAGAAACAATACCTGAATCCGTGAGAACTGTAGCTGATTTTTGGTTATCCACCCCCTTGGGGCCAAAACCGTCCTTAGGAGGGGGGTTACCGAGCGAGAAAATCGACCTTCATGGGCCAGAGGGAAATTAGGGACACTCCCTGGGAGTGTCCCTAGTTTACCGAGAGTCGCTAAAATATTTTTTCGTCCGGTCCATGGATGTTAGCTGTCAAGGCCATCAAATAGTTCATTGAGGTCTGTTGTGTTGTTTTCAACTTCTTGAAGAAGGTCAATCAGCTTGTCTCGATGGACAATGTCTTGAGTAATAGTTGTGATTAATTTTCTACCTTTTAAAAACAAAACCTCAATAGTATGCTGCTCATAATAGTCTAACTCAGGTTTACTGTGTTTCTTCTCGACTATTAATACAGTGAAGGATGCATCATTTCTTTCATAGACACCCTCAATAACTCTGTAGACCATTAACGGTTGAAATATTTCATCCTCATACTTGTTGCTGTCACAAACAGACCATTCAATATTGTCTTTTTTGGTTTGTTTTATTAGGTCATTTACTAAGGATACATATTTTGACATTATGCCTCCAAGTGCTTGAGAGCGCTAAGATGGGCCTTAATTACTCCAAGGTCGCTATCGGTTTCAAGGGCATTTGAGATATTTCTCATTGTTCTTGCAGTTTCAGTGAAATACATAATGCATTTTGGCAATCGCCAAGATTCCGTAATTAGCCTTACAATTCTTCTTATTTTCTTTTTACCATCTTCAGTTAGGTCAGAGTCATCAGGAAGTCGTGAAATGTCCTGCATGAGCATAAAAACATTTTCTTTGTAGGAATTTCGTGCGTTGTTAATTCTAAACCTTCTTATAGCAAGATAGCCCAAGCTTGCTGCTATGGCAGAAATTATGGAAGCTATGCCTCCCCATACAGCAAGCAACTTGTTTGCTTTCTCGTTGTTACCAGATAAGATTTCAATCAATAGTTCGTACAAGGGTTTGCCTTATTGGTTCTTCCGCAGAATCTATGGGGAGATTTCAGGGCATCGGGGCCTGAGCAGCTATCGGTTTAGTGAAAAAAAGAGCATCCCGTCTTCAAATCCGGCACTATGGGTTTCGACCAAGAAATCCAGGCACTGGAAGGGACGGGATGCTGCTCAAGTCTATACTGAATCGGGCTCAATTTCATCATGGCTTTGTGTTCGGCTCCATTCGGCTGGTTGAGAAGGCCGCGCGATTGCTCCTTGAAATCGAAATTCGAGCGCGCAAGAGAAGTCGCCCTATTTGCTCGACTTGCGGCAATCCTGGCCCCGGCTATGACACTTTGAAGGTCAGGCGCTTTGAGTTCGTTCCGTTGTGGGGCATCGCCGTCTTTTTCCTCTATGCCATGCGGCGTGTCGATTGCCCTCGATGCGGCATCAAAGTGGAGCGGGTTCCGTGGGCTGACGGGAAGAACCACCTGACAACCACCTATGCCTGGTTTCTCGCCCAATGGGCAAAGCGTCTGTCCTGGAAAGAGGTCGCCGATGTCTTCCATACCAAATGGGACAACGTCTTCCGCTCCGTAAAGATGGCGGTCGCCTGGGGTCTGGCCAATCGTAACCTGGACAACGTGACCGCGCTCGGCATCGACGAAATCTGCTGGAAGAAGAGCGCCATTCGGGACACTCCCCCTATTTCTTCCTTGGCCGCCCTGCTTTTCTCGGTTTTAGCTTCTGATTCAGTTGATACTCCAACATATCGACAAAACTTTCCGAGCCGAACGGGCGGCCGGTACGGGTTGCTTTGCGGATGCCGTTATCCATGTCGTCGTCCTCGGAAAGGACGAAGCCGGCATAAGCGCCTCTTTCCGAGGGATCGAGCCAGGATGAATCGCCAAGCACGGGGTCGGCCGCTCCGGCGAGATGGGCTCTTGCACTCGACCAGCGATAATCTTCCGGTTTTTCCGCCAGGCCAGCCTTCAGTGGATTGCGTTCGATATAGCGTGCCACCGCCCACAGGTATTGTTGGTTCTCGACTATGCAGGAGAAGAAGCGATTTTGCCAGACGCGGCCGGACTGCTTCAGTTTACGGTTGAGGTATTGCGTATAAACCTGATTGGTCAGACCGACTCCGCGCGCCAGTGCGGTTTCCGTCTCCGGAACCGCAAGCAGGTGAACGTGATTGTCCATCAGGCAATAGGCCCAAATCTGAAAGGCGTGTTTGCGTGCGTAGTCGGAGAGCAGCTTCAGGTAAGTCTGGCGATCTTCGTTATCGAAAAAGACAACGGCGCGGTTGTTGCCGCGCTGGGTGACGTGGTGGGGATAGCCGGGAGCGATAATTCGGGCGATTCTGGGCATGAGGCGGATTCTATAGCAGCAAGGGGTGGAGGACAAGGAATAAATAGGGGGAGTGTCCCGAATGGCGCTCACTTATCCGCGCCATCCTGGCCAGCCCCGGCCTGGAGGTCATCGGCAGTCCCCTCGTCGAGCGGGCTCTGGTGCACTACGAGACGAAAGTCGACTTCATCGATGGTTACATTGTTGCCTTGATGGAGCGCCATGCTCTGACCGGGCTCTATTCTTTCGACAAGAAGCACCTCGGCCGTTTTGAAGGAATCGAGCGAAAAGAGCCGTAACTAGCCTTGGCGGAGTACCCTCCCCCGAGGCTGCCTCGGATCTAAAATTACAAAACGTCCATGGTTTTTCCATCTTCGTCAAAATAGATTTCTTTTCTGATATTCCTCTGAGTCCAGTAGTACCATGTATCCGCATCTATGTTCGGAGTATAATGCTCAGCTGGTTTGCCATAAGAAATCAAAACGGCATTCTTTCGCATCCCTTCGAGCAAAATCCCTCTCTTTATAGCATATAATTCTCTCTCCGTTAAGCCATTCGTTAATTCTGAAAAAGATTTATCTGTAAAAATTACATTTGCGTAATCCTCTAACTCAAATTTTGGATGATATCTTTCTTCAAACTGAATAAAATAATTATCTCCATCAGTAGTTTTGAATGATATTCCATAAATATCAGTTCTTTCTCCACCCCTGAAAGGTCTATTCAAAACTTGATAAGAATCAACTTCTGTTCCAGCAGGCAAAAAGGAACCAATTTTAAAATTGATACACGACATTTCTATTGGGCTCTCATACCAAAGGTTCTGTGCTGTAAAAATTTTCTTAGAGCTCTCTGCAAAGACTGAAGCTGAGAGAACTAAAACGATTGAAATAACCAATAGAGATCTCATCTGTTACCTCCCAAATAGCGCCGCCAGCTTGATATGAATTGGTGATTGGTCATGAGGCAATAAGCGTGGATTCTTGCACCATAACTAGTTGCCGATGACTCAAGGTACGAAAGAAATTGCTCCCGATCGCGACGGCTGGCGGTGGTTTCGGCGATTGGGGCGGCGATTCTTTTTGTTTGTTACGAAGAATTATTGCAGCAACTCATACCTGTTAAGCAGACGAGAGACGTCCTGCCGCTGTTTTCCAGGGATTGCGAGTTCAAATTTTCCATTGTTTACAAACACACTGAATTTCCAATTGTCATCAGACTCAGCTGTTCTAACTCCAGTAAATAAGCCATTCATCATGTCAGATGGAAAAATAAGGACCTGCTTTCCAGAACCACAAATTAATGCCATAAACAGTTTCTGAGCACCCGCACCCTCGACTTTGTCTCTCTGCAATCCGAAAAAGTATTGGTCATAAGCCGCCGCTCGGTGTGTCTTTGAGTAACGAAGAATTAACATCCCATTTTTGGGGAGTCGGAACCAATTTCGGGTGCGCGGGATTTTTTCGCCTAAGTTCCCGACCTTAAGCTTCACTGCCTCGTACGCCGCCTTCTCCCCTGCGGGGTCGGAATCTCGTTTGTGCGAATTGCCGGGTTGAGACTCCCGAGGTGGCAGACTCTGCACGGGCGAAACCCCACCCGGCCTGACCCTCCCCTTCATTTGGTCTGACGACCTGTTGTCATCAATGCGCAATTTGGAAGCGTTCCCCTTCAGAAACCCTGCAACTTCTGCCTCATCAGGCTTATAACCACACAAACTTTCGGTGGTCTCGCAGATGATTTCCACAAGCAGCGAGTCTGGGTCCTCAATGATCTTATTCCATGCCTTCGGCAGATATGCCTCCGCCAGAAACTTTCTTCGGCCGCTCTCGTACATCTGCTCGGCGTTGCGAAGTGCCTGTCCATTGCTAACGACATCTCGCGCAAGCAACATTGAAAATCGCTTTTCTATATCCGCCGGATCTTGGCGGAGAAAATCTATCGCATAAAACTTCCTTGCCCTCCAATCTACATTTTTCGTTGGGAGATAAAACCACCAAGTCAAACCATTGGACAGGATTGCGAGCTCCACGCCTTTGCGGAAAGCATAATTAAGTAATTGTTCCTGATGATTATCAAGATCCTCCCTACTGTTCTTGGCTTCGATGAGAACCCTACATTTATCGCCACAAAAAAGAGCTATATCCACCTTCCAGGTGTCGATTGTGTATTCCTGTATAACCTCTTTTCTGTCGAAAGTATCCCAATCCAACAAGCTCAAGACCTTCATTATCATTGTTTGCTTAATGGTTGCTTCATCAAGCTTATGAACATCGGGATCATTTTTCATATGGACCACAAAATTTCCCAGTTTATCGCGCATAAACTCTCCTCCTTTATAGATAAAATTTATTATTAAATTTTCCCCGCATTTTATTCCTCGCCCGAACGAATAGGCATCACCGGCGGCGCAGAGGCCATGAGCAAAGTAGACATTTTCGGGAACCATTGCTGTCTCCCCCTCCGGTGGATGCCGGTGTTATGTTTCTTTTTCCAATTTGTTGATGTGCATCCTTGATAGGCTCACAAAGGCGTCCATTTCTCTTTCAACATTTTCAAACATTGTGACAGCCTTTTTTTGATGTTCCGAGTCCCCTGATGAAATAATAGAAACACCGCTACTCAGCTGTCTCGGTTGACCTTTCTTATATTGTGCTGCCCATAGATCAATCGCATTGCCAGCTTTTTCAAACTGCGAAAAGATTTCAGGCTCTGTAAGCAATCTCAACCTTGCAGAAACAGTAGTTATTCTCTGTTCATGGTCCTTGTCACCCATGCCCTCGCCACGAATGGTTGCGTCAAGGGCCGAGATTGCGTCTACCAGCAAAGTCTTAATTGATTCTATTTTTTCATTTTTTAACCGAACCTTTAAAACCAACTTTTCATGTTCTCTCGATACCCTACTTGTTGTTAAAGCCACCAAAAGACCGAAAAGGCCGCTGATCGTGACTGTTGCCAATGTGAAAATTCCATCAGGCATTTTTTGTTCCTATTTTTGAAACATAACCGGTTTTCGGTGGACACCATGATAAATTGATAGGTCCGATTCCATGCTAAACGGTTCGTATGGAATCCAGCATACTCGCGCAGATTATCACATGAGCTCCGCAATCCAGAAAAAAAGCCGCCCACCGTCTGACGACGGTGCGGCGGCTTTTGTATTCTGTGCCGGATATGAATGTCTCATCCCCCTGCCTCATCCAGTAAATTGCAATGAAAGGTTTCGAAACTTATGTAAAATAGCCGTCTTTAATTCTCCTTGTCAATGAAAATGCCGCTTTTGTCCACGGGTGAGCACCCGCGCCCGCCCCCCGAAACTTCGCGCCTTGCCCGCACCGGAGGGAGTGAATCGAATTCCGGGGACACCGCACTTAATTCCCCCCTCTGCTGTATCAACGGGTCAAAGCAGGGGCGCGCCATACATTACACGCGGAAAAAGGCAATTGAGCCGAGGAGGTCCTGCGCCTCGGCGGTCAACGATTCGGCGGAAGCGGCCATCTCCTCGGAGCTGGCGACGTTTTTCTGGATGACCTGATCGAGTTGCCGGATGGCCTGATTGATCTGCGCCGCGCCGTGCGACTGCTCCCGCGAGGAGGCGACGATCTCCCGCACCAGTTCGGCCGTCCGGCGCATGGCGGGAGCCAGCTCTTCGAGTTGTTCGCCGGCGTCCACCGCAATCCGCACGCTGCTCCTGGAAATGGCCTCGATCTCTTCGGCGGCGGCGTGGCTGTGTTGCGCCAGTTTGCCGGTTTCGCTGGCGACCACGCCGAAGCCGTCGCCGAGTTCGCCGGCGCGGGCCGCCTCGATGGCGGCGTTGAGCGCCAACAGATTGGTTTGCCGTGCGATTTCCTTGATAACGGCGATCTTGCCGTCGATCTGCTTCATGGCGGCGACCGTCTCCAGAACCGCCGCCCGGCTGCGCACCGCATTGTCGGCGACGGCGAACGCCGTCTTTTCGGTGACCGTCGCGTTGTCCAGATTCTGCTGGATGGTCTCCAGCATGAGGTCCATGGCGCTGGACGTCTCCTCAACCGATGCCGCCTGTTCGGTAGCGCCATCCGCCACGATGATGGCGACGTGGCTCACCTGACTGCTCTCGCCGGCCATTGTTTCGGCGACATGCCGAACGTTCTGCACCGTTCCCTTCAGCTTTTCGGTCATCGCGCGCACCGCGCCATAAATGCCGATGGCCGGTCCGTTCTGGGCAAAAGCGACGACCAGATTGCCGCCGGCGATTTCGCCGGCGATGCGCATGACTTCGGCCGGCTCGCCGCCGACCTGCCGCAGAATTCCGCGCGCGCAGGCCACGCCGATCAGAATGGTGGCCAGCGCGAGACCGGCAATGACCGTCAGTCCCATCCAGAAGCCACGACGGGCCGCGTCGCGCAGCACCCCGGCGGCCTGCCGAAGATCCTCGGCGAGCCGGTCTTCCACGCTCTTGAGCAGATCGATTTTGCCGGTAATGGTCGCGAACCACACCCCCGGCTCGACATCGAAGTTTCCGGTGGTCGCATGGGCAAAAGCCGTTTCGCGCATTCGCTGCACCCCGTCCACTTTCGCACCGGCCACCTTCCGTGCAAATAAAGTCCGCTGTTCGGGAGTGGCGAATGCTTTGAAGACGTCGAGGTAGGTCTCCTGTTCGGCGACCAGAATAGTAAATCGGCGGAAAGTTTCCGGGATGAAAGCCCTGCGGGCGAAGACGTTGCTCAGCAAGGCTCTTTCCTGCCCCGCCCGCTCCTTGATCTGCATGAGATTGAGATAAGCGCTGGTTTGAGCGGCAACGGACAGATCGCGGGAGAGTTTGGGCATCTGCCCCACCACTTCAAGCAACTGAGCAATGGAGGTGGTGTAATAATCGATGGCGACCGCCGCTTCGATTCGAAGTTCGTCCACCTTCAGACGCACCGCCGCTGCATTTTGCAGGTCTTGCAATCCCTTATCGAGGACCCCGGCAAAGTCGCCGCCGAAAGCGCTGGCCTCGAATCCGGACAGAAATGCGCGCAGTTCGGCGACCCGCGCGTCGGTGGCCTGACGCTGGGCCGCAAGTTCAGCCTGGAAATCGTTCCCGCCGGCGCCGAGAAAACCCGCCGTGCGTCCCCGCTCTTTCTGCATCTCATGAATCAAGGAGCTGGCCTGCACAGCCAGCTCCGACAATGTATCGAGCCGTTCCATGTCGCGCATCGTCCGGTGTTTTTCCCAGATCAGTTGCACGCCGAGAATGAGCACTCCGGCCAGAGGGATAACCAGCATCAAAGCAATCTTCTGCCGCAGCGTCATGGCATCGAACATCGAATTCCCCTATCAACAATGGGCATGCAATTAGATCAGGCCATCGCTTACTTCTCCAGCGCCGCCAGCCGCGCCTTCAACTCTTTCTCCTTCTGCCAGCGCGCCGTCACGTCGCGCAGGATTGCCGCCACGCCCGTTGGCGGCTCGGCGGCGTTGGTCGGCATGACGATGGAAAATTCGACTGAGACGCTGTGCCCGTCGCGGTGCAGGGCGGGGACGCTGAGCAGGGCGTCGGCGGCGTAGCGGCTTTCGCCCGTGGCCATCACCTGCCGGTAGCCTTCCCAGTGCCGCCCGCGCAGCTTTTCCGGGATGATCAGGTCGAGGGACTGGCCGAGGGCCTCGGCGGCGGTGAAGCCGAAGATCCGCTCGGCCCCCTGGTTCCAGATGCGGATGCGCCCTTCCCGGTCGGCAAAAAGGATGGCGTCGGGGGCCTGCTCGAGAATGTCGCGGTAGATGTCGGCAGTCGGTTCCTGGCTCATATATTTCCTTTCTGTGCAAAAAAGGGCAAAGCAGGGTCAAAATCAGCACGCGGCTAAGATCCGATCAAGCAAAGATTTTCTAAATCCGCAGCGACGCTTTTGCTCCTAAGCCTCACGGATTCTGCACATAGGCGTTCTTCCGCGTATAAAACCACCAATTCAGCAGCAGGCATAAGAAATAAAAAATCGAAAAACCGTACAGGGCGACTTCCGGCGTGGTGGCCTGAATCTGCTCGCCGAAAACCTGGGGGATGATGAAGGCGCCGTAGGCGGCGATGGCGGAGGTCCAGCCGAGAACCGGCCCGGCCTGCTCGCGGTCGAAGATTATGGCGATGGAGCGGAAGGTCGAGCCGTTGCCGACGCCGGTGGCGGCGAAAAGGACGATGAACAGGATGAGGAAAGGAACGAAATGCTCCTCCGGGGTGGCCGACCCGTAGGCGGCTTTCATGAAGTAGGCGCAGCCCAGCGCCGAGAAGATCATCACGATGGAAACCCATTGGGTGACGATGGCGCCGCCGAATTTGTCGGCGATCTTGCCGCCGACAGGGCGGATCAGGGCGCCGATGAAGGGACCCATCCAGGCATACATCAGGGCGCTCGGACCATTGGGATTGACGGTGGTGTGGGTCAGGCTGCCGTCGACCATGATGTGGCAGAAGCCGAAGATGCATTTGATCGACAGGGCGAAAGCCGCCGAGTAGCCGATGAAGGAGCCGAAGGTCATCGTATAAATGATGGTCATCGCCCAGGTATGTTTGTTGCCGAAGATCTTGTACTGGCGCTCCAGATTCGCCCGCAGGCTGCCCGAGGTCAGGTATTTCATCCCGTAGACGGTGGCGGCGATGACCAGCGGCAAAACGATCCATTTGCTGAGCAGCCCCAGCCCGACCGGCGCCGGCAACAGGAGGTAAAGGCCGACCGCCGCCGTCACGAAGGAGATGAGCAGCAGTCCGCTGATCCGGCCGAAGGCGCCGACGGGCGAACCGATGTTGGGGGAAACGGCGTCAGTGACGATGTTGTTCATGCCGAACCAACTGGCGAAGGCCAGGGGGATGAGCAGGACGAGCCAGACGTAGCCGGCGTTGTGGATGTACGTTTCCGTTCCGGCGGGAATTTTGCCGATCAGGGTGCCGCTGGAGTTGATCAGCGTCATCGGGTCGCCGCCGAAGACCCCCATGGTCATCACCAGCGGGATGAGGATCTGCATGGTGGTGACGCCGAAGTTCCCCAACCCGGCGTTCAGGCCGAGGGACGTTCCCTGCACCCGCTTGGGGAAAAAGAAGCTGATGTTGGACATGGAGGAGGCAAAATTGCCGCCGCCGACGCCCGACAGCAGGGCGAGGATGTAGTAGACCCAGATCGGCGTCGCCATGTCCTGCAGGGCGATGCCGGTGCCCAGCGCCGGAATCATCAGCAGGGCGGTGGTGAAGAAGATGGTGTTGCGCCCGCCGGCGATGCGAATGAGAAAGGAGCTGGGGATGCGCAGCGTCGCCCCCGACAGGCCGGCGATGGCCGACAGGGTGAAGAGCTGCGACTGGCTGAAGGGGAAGCCCAGGTTGAGCATCTGGACGGTGATGATGCTCCAATAGAGCCAGACGGCGAAGCCGCACAGCAGGCAGGGAATGGAAATCCACAGATTTCGGTTGGCGATCTTTTTCCCGGTCGAGTCCCAGAACGGTTCGTTCTCCACCTCCCAGTGCGCCAGGTTGACGCCCTGTTTTTCCCTTACTTGGGCAGAGTTCAATTGGTTGTCGGACATGTTGGCCTCCTGTCGGTGGTTGTCGAATCGTCGATTTTGCGCATATCGCTGGGATGCTTTTCCTTCATCATCCGCTTGACGGTCAGGTGCATGGAAACCAGGCAGAGCAGGGAGAGGAAGAACATGAACATCCAGCAACTCGTCCACAGTCCCGTCGCTTCGAGCAGATAGCCGAAGACGATGGGGCAGACGAAGCCGCCCAGGCCGCCGATAACCCCGACCATGCCGCCGACCACGCCCACCTCTTCGGGGAAATAGTCGGGAATCAATTTGTACACCGCCGCCTTGCCGATACCCCAGATGCTCCCCAGCAGCAACACCAGCACCGCGAAAATCCACATATTGGCCTGAAAGAAGATGCGGGTAACCCCTTTGGCGAGAAGCTCTTTTTTCGCCACCGTCTGGCCGACTTCAACCACCGGCTCCTGCCAGATTTGGCGGGTCGGCAAAACCAGGACCCGGCCGTCGAAGGTCTGCAGCGCCTCGGGCTTTTCCCGCAGGGCGTAGACGTTCTCGCCAACCCGGACCGCTGTCGGCGTAACTTCCTGCACCACCCCCGCCCGCGTCGCCATGATGCCGCGTCCCGGCGAAAAGATTTCCATCTTCGGCATGATCACCAACAGGCTGATGATGGTGGAGGCGCCGAGAACCCAATACATCACCTCGCGCCCGCCGAAAAGATCGGAAAGCCAGCCGCCGAAGGCGCGGATCACCCCGGAGGGGACGCTGAACAGGGAGGCGAGCAGGCCGGCGGTGACCAGGGGCACGTAATAGACGTTGACGAAGTAGGGGACAAGCCACTGGGAGAAGGCGACGAAGCAGCCGAAAACGAGGAAATAGTAGAGACCGAAACGCCAGACGCGGACATCGCGCAGGGGGCGCATCATCTGGGTAAACGATTTGCCGTTGCTCGCCGGCTTCTTGTTCTCGGCGAAGATGAAAAAGATGATCCCCATGCCCGCCAGGATCAGGGCGTAGTAGACGGGGAGCTGACGCCAGCCTTCGAGATGGGCGCCGTTTTCGGTCAGCCGATTCAGCACCGTGGGAGCGAACAGGGTCGTCAGGGCCGCCCCGGCGTTGCCGGCGCCGAAGATCCCCAGCGCCGTCCCCTGTCGGTGGCGGGGATACCAGACGGAGGTGAAAGCGATGCCGATGGAAAAGCTCACCCCGGCCAGACCGAAGCCGAAGCTGCAAAGAGCGAAGGTAGTGAAGCTGTCCGCCTTGGAGAGCAGATACATGGGGATGGCGCAGAGCAGCAGCAGGGTGCCGTAGACTGGCTTGCCACCGTATTTGTCGGTCAGTATGCCGGCCGGCAGGCGAAAGATCGAGCCGGTCAGCACCGGTATCCCCATCAGCCAGCCGATCTCCACCGGTCCCCATTTGAAGACCTGGTTGTCGACCAGAAAAGTGACCAGCACACCATTGAACATCCAGGCGGCGAAGCAGACAGTAAAGGCCAGGGTGTTAAGGGCCAGGATTTTGTGTGATGTGCCGTTAGCGACCTTTTGCATCATGGCAACCCTCTTTTGAAGTTCGCATAAGATAAAAAGTTTTTCACCGCAAAGGCGCGAAGACGCAGAAGATTCAAGAACAATCTGTTGCGGGTTTTTCTCTGCGCCTTTGCGCCTTCAGCGAGCACAGCGAACGAGCGGTGAACGATTGAAACTATTTGCCGACGCGTTCCCGGTTCCAAATCACCACCTGAGCCGGCCGGCCGAAATACCCCAGGGGAATGGAGACGACGTGGACCAGGCGCGAGAAAGGAAAGACGGCGAGCAGGACGAAGGCGTTGACCGCGTGAATCTTCACCGAGAGCGGCAGCACCGCCATGAACTGCACCTGCGGATCGAGACGGGCCAGCGACCACAGCCAGGGAACGGCGGTGTGCAGGTACCAGACGGAGCCCCAGCGCAGCGAAAAGGCGATGAAGAGCCCGGTGACGATCTGTGCCAGCAGGGCCAAGAGGACCACCCAGTCGAGAACCGAGGTCACCGCCGACAGGCGCGGATGCCCCACCCGGCGAAAGATCAGCACCGCCAGGCCGATCAGGGTGCAGACGGCCAGAGCGAGGCCGGTCACCTCCAGAAGGTAGAGGCGCACCGGCGCACCGAGCATTTCCCCCCATGCCGCCGGGAAGAACAGGGCCAGCAGATGGGCGAGAAGGATGAGCAGAATCGGATAGTGCCAGGGGATCGAGCCCCAATAAAGGGCGCGGCTCTCCAGAAACTGGGAGGACTGGGATGACCAGGAATAGCGGTCGACGAAGTAGCGGTAGAGCCCGCCGACAACGGCCAGGGTTATCGCCAGATACGGAATGATGGCGAACAGGATCAGATCCGACATGCGGTCACCTCCTCTTTTCCGGCGATTGCTTGCGGGCCGGAGAGTGCCTCGTTCAGGTAATTCTGCAGCGAGCGCAGCAGCGCCCCGTACGGTTGCTCGGCGTCCTCGGCGAAACTCGCCGTCATCCGCTCCAGGGCGGGCAGCAGCGCGTCCTCGATGATTTCCCGGCTGCCCGCCGCATCCGGATTGCAGGCGACGAAACGCAGCATCACTCCGATGTGATCGCCCAGATCGGCGCCGCTGGCAAAGCCGTACTCGCGGTAAAGGTCCTTTAGTTTCAGCAGAAAAAGGGTGCGCGCCCGGCTCTCACCGCACAGGTGCACCGCCACATAGGGACAGCAACTCGGCCGCAGATCAAAGGTGGCGGTATAGAGTTCCTCCAGCCGCCCCTTCCCCTCCCAGGCGAGAAAGGCCAGCAACGGTTCAAGATCCTGCGCCGCCTGCGAGCAGTCCTCGGCCAGCAGATCCCGGCAGCGTTGCAGTTCGGTTTCGATGCCGTCGCCGGGATAGGACAGCAGGGTTGCGTAATGGTTGAAAATTTGTTTTTTGGTCGTTTCCATAATGTCCTCCTACCAGCGCCGCTTCGGCGCTTTGCGTCGACCAAAGCCCGCCCCGCCCCGCCGTTCGTGGGCGTCCCCAGCCTGCTCGCGTTGCAGCGGCGGCACAACGACCCGCTCCTTCATCCCGGCCACGGTGGAGAGGCGAAAGATTTCCTCGGCCTCCCGCCGCTCCATGCCAGCCGCCGCAAAAGCCTGCGCCATTTCCGCCGGATCGCGATCGTCCACCGTCTCCGCCCGGCGCAACTGGCGCACCGCCATCAGCTTGCGGTAGACCTGCTCCACCTCCTGCAGGTTGCCGCCGGAAAACAGGCTGGCCAGGTAGCGCAGCGGCAGGCGCGCTTTTTCCAGGGAGCTGAAGAAATCGCCGGCCTGCCGGGACGTCCCGCCCTCGACGGTGGCGAGAACGGGCAGCAGCGGCGGCACGTAGAAGAGCATCGGCAGGGTGCGGAATTCCGGATGCAACGGCAGGGCGATCCGCCACTCCTTGACGAAGCGGTAGACGGGAGAGCGCCGGGCCGCCGCCAGCGTCGCCTCGGGGATGCCGGCGGCGCGCGCCTCGGCGATCACCTGGGGATCGTTGGGGTCGAGGATCATCTCCCGCTGCGCCGCCACCAACTCGTGGTCGGCCATTTTCGCTGTCGCCTCGATGCGGTCGGCGTCGTAGAGGAGCACCCCCAGATAACGGATGCGGCCGACGCAGGAATGGAAGCAGGCCGGCGCTTCGCCGTTTTCCTGCCGGGGGAAGCAGAGCAGGCATTTTTCCGATTTGCCGCTGGACCAGGTGTAGTAGGTCTTCTTGTAGGGGCAACCGGAGACGCACATGCGCCAGCCGCGGCAGGCATCCTGGTTGATCAGGACGATGCCGTCTTCGCCGCGCTTATAGATCGCCCCCGACGGGCAGGCGGCGACGCAGCCGGCGTTCGCGCAGTGGTTGCAGATGCGCGGCAAATAGAAAAAGACCATGCGCTCGATGGCGAAGAGCTGCTGCCGCTCTTCCTCGGTAAGCTTTTTCATTGAAGGATCGTTGGCGGCGTAGATGCTGGAACCGCCGAGATCGTCGTCCCAGTTGGGGCCGGCCTTGATCTCCATCGGCTTGCCGCTGACCATCGAGATCGGCCGCGCCGTCGGCTGGTCCGCGCCCTGCGGGGCGTTGAACAGGTCGCCGTAGGAGAAGGTAAAGGGCTCGTAGTAGTCGTCCATCGTCGGCAGGTGCGGGTTGTGGAAAATTTTTCCCAGCACCCCGGCGCGCCCGCCCACTTTCAGCTTCAGATCGTGACCGCTGACCTCCCATCCCCCTTTATGCTTCTCCTGGTCCTCCCACTGGGTCGGGTAGCCGGTGCCCGGTTTGGTCTCGACGTTGTTCCACCACATGTATTCGGTCCCGCGCCGATCGGTCCACAGGTTCTTGCAGGCGACGCTGCAGGTGTGGCAACCGATGCACTTGTCGAGGTGGAAGACCGAGGATATCTGCGCACGTATGTTCATGGATTTTCTCCTTTTTCGCCACTGTAGGAGCGCCCCTTGTGGGCGCCCTGGACAGGCGCATGGCCCGCCCCTACATTCGATCTCCGCCTGTTGCTCACCATTGCGGCTCTCCCGGCAGCTTGCGCACCAGAATGAAGGTGTCGCGGTTGGCGCCGGTGGGGCCCCAGTAGTTGAAGGCGTAGGTGAACTGCCCGTAGCCGCCGACCATCAGGTTCGGCTTGAGCCGGGTGCGGATGAGGCTGTTGTGGACGCCGGCCCGCTTGCCGCGCAGGGGGCTCTTGGGGACGATGGTGCGCTCGGGAGCGTGGTACTGAAAGGCCAGGCCGTCGGGGATGCGGGCGCTCACCGCCGCCCGGGTCACCACCACCCCGTGGTCATTGTACATCTCCACCCAGTCGTTATCGGCCAGGCCGATCTTCGCCGCGTCGCGCTCGCTGATCCACAGCGGATGACAGCCGCGGGAGAGGGTGAGCATGCGGTGGTTGTCGCCGTAGGTGGAGTGGATCCCCCACTTGCCGTGCGGGGTGAGGTAGTTCAGCCGCAGCGTCTCCCCTTCCGCCTTGCTCGCCACCAGATCCTGGAGAATGGCGGCCGCGGGCTTCGGTTTGTAGGTCGGCAGATTCTCCCCGTAGGCGATGTAGCTCTGATGGTCGAGGTAGAAGTGCTGGCGGCCGGTGAGGGTGCGCCAGGGAACCAGACGCTCGACGTTCAGCGCGTAGGCCGTGTAGGCCCGCCCCCCGTTGGTGATTCCCGACCAGCAGGGGCTGGTCAGCAGCCGACGCGGCTGCCGGTCGAGATCGGCGAAGGTGGTGCGTACGCCGCGGTTCTGCTCGGCCAGGTCGGTGAGCTTGACGCCGGTCTTCTTCTCTTCGGCGGCGAAGGCGCGAAAGGCCGCCTCGCCGTTCGTCTCCGGCGCCAGGTGCAGGATGAGGTCGGCGGCCTGTTTCGCCTCCAGCAGCGAGGGATATTTCTGCCCGTTCCAATCCTGCACCGGCCCCTTGGCGCGCAGTTCGTCGTACATGTCCTCGATGGGCCAGGACAGACCGTGCGCGCCGATCCCCTTCTCCCGGGCGGCCGGACCAAAGGAGATAAAGCGGTTGTACAGATTGGCGTAATCGCGCTCGACGACGGTGAGGCCGGGCATCGTCTTGCCGGGGATCGCCTCGCACTCGCCCTTGCTCCAGTCGCGGATGTCCGGCTGCGCCATCTCCGCCGGGGTGTCGTGCTGCAGCGGCGTGGCCACCAGATCGCGCACCGGTTCGGGCAGATGCTTGCGCGCCAGTTCTTCGACCTTTTTCGCCAGGGCGGCGAAGATGTCCCAATCGCTCTTCGACTCCCAGCAGGGGGGGACCGCCGCCTGCAGCGGGTGGATGAAGGAGTGCATGTCGGTGCTGTTCAGGTCGTCCTTCTCGTACCAGGTGGCGGCCGGCAGGATGATGTCGGAATAGAGCGCCGAGGTGTCCATGCGGAAGTTCAGATCGACCACCAGGTCGAGCTTGCCTTCCGGCGCCTTCTCGTGCCAGACCGCTTCCTTGACCGATTCGCCGGCGGTCTCCGGGGCGATGACGCTGTGGTGGGTGCCGAGATAGTGCTTGAGGAAATACTCATGCCCCTTGGCGCTGGAGGACAGGGCGTTGCCGCGCCAGATGAACCACAGCCGCGGCCAGTTCTCCGGCGCGTCGGGGTCCTCGACGGCGAAGCGCATCTTCTTCTCTTTGAGCTGGCGCACCGTCCAGGCCGAGATCTCCTCCGGACTTTTCTGCCCGGCCTCTTCGGCCTGGCGCACCAGCTTCAGGGAACTGCGGTCGAACTGCGGATAGAAGGGCAGCCAACCGAGGCGCACCGCCCGCACCTGGTGATCCATGGTGTGGCCGGTGGTGACGGCGTTCTTCTCGGCGGCCGGATTGATCTTCTCCTCGTCGGCCGCCCGCTCGTAGCGCCACTGGTCGCTGTGCACGTAGTGGAAGCTGGGGGTGTTCTGGAAGCGCGGCGGGCGCGTCCAGTCGAGGGCGGCGGAGAGGGTGGCCCAGGGGGCGACGGGGGCGAGCTTTTCCTGGCCGACATAATGGTTGAGGCCGCCGCCGTTCTTGCCGACGCAGCCGCAGAGCATCAGGGCGACGATCCCCGCCCGGTAGGTCAGGTTGGCGTGGTACCAGTGGTTGACACCGGCGCCGATGATGATCGAGCACTTGCCGCCGGTCTTCTCGGCGGTGCCGGCCCACTCGCGGGCGAACTGGATGACGTTGGCGCGGTCGACACCGGTGAACTTCTCCTGCCAGGCCGGGGTGTAGGGGGCGTCGGCCGCATCGTAGCCGGCCGGGTAACCGCCGCCGAGCCCGCGCTCGACGCCGAACTGGGCCATGAGCAGATCGTAGACGGTGGTCACCTGGACGCTTCCCTGCGCCGTCTGCAGCCGGCGCACCGGCACGCCGCGGCGGGTCGCCGCCTCCACGCCGAAATCGGGAAAGGTCACCTCCGCCACCGCCTCGCGGCTTGCGAGAAAAGAGAGGCGCGGGGCGATTTCCGTCCCGTCGAGGCCGTCCTTCAGTTCCAGGTTCCAGTCCCCCTTCTTCTCCTGCCAGCGATAGCCCAGGCTCCCCCGGGGCATGCGCGGCGCATCGGCCGCCTCGTCCCAGACGAGGAACTTGAAGTCGCCGTTTTCTTCCGCCGCATAGCGCTCCTGGCTGGAGGCGCGCACCAGCCTGCCCGGCGTCAACGTGCCATCCTCCCCCTCTTCCAGGGCGATGAGGAAGGGGCTGTCCGTATAGCGTTTGAGGTAGTCGAGAAAAGCCGGGGTCTGCTGCGCGTGATGGAATTCGCTGAGGATGACGTGGTTGACTGCCATCCAGAAGGCGCCGTCCTGACCGGCGTGAGCGGGGATCCAGGAATCGGCGTATTTCGAGGTCATCGAATAATCGGGGGAGAGGACCACCACCTTGCTGCCGTTGTGGCGGGCCTGTGCCAGGTAGTGCACGTCCGGGGTGCGGGTCATGCTCAGGTTCGAGCCCATGACGGCGATGAATTTGCTGTTGTACCAGTCGGCGCTCTCGGCGACGTCCGTCTGCTCCCCCCAGACCTCCGGAGAGGCGTTGGGCAGGTCGCAGTACCAGTCGTAGAAGGAGAGATTGACCCCGCCGAGCAGTTGGACGAAGCGGGAGCCGGCGGCGAAGGAGAGCATCGACATGGCGGGAATCGGCGAAAAGCCGATCACCCGGTCGGGGCCGTGCTTGAGAATCGTATGGATGGTGGAGGCGGCGACCATCTCGGCGACCTCCTCCCAGTCGATGCGGCGAAAGCCCCCCTTCCCCCGCGCCTGCTGGTAGCTGCGGCGCTTTTGCGCATCATCGACGATGCTCGCCCAGGCGGCCACCGGATCGTCGTGCTCGGCGCGGGCCTGCCGCCACAGATCGAGGAGCACCCCGCGCATGTACGGAAATTTCACCCGCAGCGGGCTGTAGAGATACCAGGAAAAGGAGATGCCGCGCTGGCACCCCCGCGGCTCGTAGGGGGGAATCCCCGCCTCCAGCGCCGGGTAATCGGTGGCCTGCAACTCCCAGGCAACCAGTCCGTCTTTGACCGCGACGTTCCATGAGCAGCCGCCGGTGCAGTTGACCCCGTGCGTGCTGCGCACTACCTTGTCATGCTGATGGCGGTTGCGGTAGAACTCCTCCCAGCCGCGTCCTTGCGGGTCGACGATATCCTTGATCCAGCTCATCGCATTTCACCTTTCCGTGGTTTGCCGAACATTTCCACCAGCGGGCGGCGCACGCCCTGCAAACGCCCGGCGCCGAAGACATACATCACCCCAAGAAGAGCCAGGGTGGCCCCGCCCCCCTGCAGGGCGAAGCGTCCGGTCACTTTGGGCGGTGTTTGCCCCTCGGCGCTGGCGAGAAACGCGGTGACATCCTGCCGCTCTTGTACCGTCAAGGGGCGCTCGGCGTAGATCGGCTCCATGCTCGGGAAGGGAAGTTCCTCCAGGATCATGGCGACCCCTTCCTCCCCGTAGTTCTCCCACATGGCAGTCAGGTCGGGGCCATAGCTCGCCCCGGCCGCCAGCCCCAGCCCGGCGCCGGAGATGCCGTGACAGGCCAGGCAGGGCGCGCCGCCTTTCTCAAAAGACGCCGTCCCCACGTACAGGGCTTCGCCCCGCATCGGGTCGCCGGCAACTGTTTCCGGTTGCTGGGCTTCCGCCTTTCCCGCGAAAGAGACAAGCATCAGAGCCATTCCCGTCAGCAACATTCTTTTTCGCCATTTTCCGATTTGCATATTCGCCTCCCGCTCTTCCGGATCCAAGAATTTGCATACATAGGCCTCTTTGTCCTGATTTATAGAACATTTTTTTGAAACCAGTTTTGATCCAAGTCAAAAATAAGAAAAATTAAAATACAATAAATATTTTATATAAGAAAAAACAGCACGTTTCTTCTCTTCGGCACAGAGAATAGTTGTTTTAAAATTGATTACCAAATAGGTTCTATTTGCCCACCTCGGCAATTGTCCCGTCGTGCGGCACCCGGTCCAGGCGGAGGCGCGCCGGCCGGACCGGTGGAACATGCATGACCCGACGATTTGACATCGGGCCGGATGAAGATAATCTTTCATCGAAAAATCAGGGGGTTTTCTAATAAACAACCATCCACAAGAACCCTCTGATCCACCCCAAAGAGGAGAGCGACGAATGAAAAAGATGACAACTCTGGCGGCCGCGGCGGTCGCCGGCAGCCTCTTTCTGGCCGGCGGCGCCGTGGCGGAAATGGGCAGTGGCGGGCAGAAGGATGTGCAGCAGAAAAGCGGGCAGAGCGGACAGTTCGGCCAGCAAGCGGAGCAAGGGCAGCAGTCCTATGGCCAGCAACCGTCCGCAACCATGGGGCAACAGCAGGCGGACCAAGGCCAGCAGCAGGCACAGCAGCTCTCGCAATCGGAAGTAAAGCAAATCCAGCAGCGCCTCCAGGCTTCCGGTCATGATCCGGGGCCGATCGACGGCATCTGGGGGCCCAAAACCTCCCAGGCGTTACAGCAATTCCAGCAAAGCTGGGGGCTGGCCGCCACCGGTCAACCGACCGACCAGAGCCTGCAGGTGCTCGGGGTGCAGCCGGGCCAGCAGGGGCAGGAATTCATCGGCGTATCGCCGACCTTCGAGGAAGATCAGCGGCAACAGCAACAGCAGCAACAACAGCAGCAGGATCTTCAACGCGAACAGGATCGGCTGCAGCAAGACCGGCAGTTGGACCAGGATCGCCCAGACCGCAGCCAGCCCGACACCCAGTTGCGGTAGCCGAACGTTGCTATAACAGCGGAAACGAAAAATGCCGGGCTCCCGCGCAAGGAGTCCGGCATTTTTACATCCGACGCTGTTTTCCGGTCGGCTCAGCGCACCTCAAAAGAGGTGATCCGGGTATCGCTGGTCCCGGGGCCGCTTACGGTCGTGGTCACCTGATAAGCGCCCCTTGCCGCATCCTCCGGGAGAAACAGCGGCAAAGTGGCGTCATAGGTGCCGGCGTCATGGATTACCGTCGCCTGCGGACTGCCAACGAGTTTTCCCTCGTGCCGGATCTCAAAGGATTCGGTGATCTCCACCCGGCCGGCCGGATCCGGCGACAGAACCGCATAAGTGCTCTGCAACTCGACCTTGTCTCCGGGGTTTACGACCTTGGGTTCGACATCCGTATCCTCGATGCGCACCCGCGTCCCTTCCGTCGGCTGATACTCGTACTTCCGGGCGGTTTCTTGGCCGCCCTCTTCCTTGTCGACAACGAAGTGGCCGACGGCGCCGCCAATCAGCGCGCCGGCCAAGCCGCCAATCAACGCCCCCTGCACATCGTCGCCGAGCACGGCGCCGGCCACCGCCCCGGTCGCCGCGCCGATGCCGGCGCCCTTGGCCGCCCCCTGGTGTTCTTCCGAAACTCCCGGAACGTTGGCGCAGCCGGCCAGCGTCAGGAGAAAAAAGAGTGTCGTCGCTAGGGCTATTCGTTTGTTCATACGGCACCTCCGCATGGAAAGTTCTGCCGGACCGCCCGGCGTGGGATTTGCCATCACTTTACGGCCCGATAGCCGGTTGTCAAATCGGCGCAGACGGGCAACCATCGAATGATCCAGCGGAATCGCCGCAACTCTTCCTGCGTTGACCCCGTGGCCGCGATCGCTTAAGTTAATCGCTGGAGATATCTGTCGATGAAAAACCTTGCGGCCGTGACGATCGGTTCCGGAATCCGCCGCCCCCACCCTTCAGCCAAGAGACAACCAAAATGTCCTTTTTTTCCGGACTGTTGATAGGCGCGGGCTGGCTCTGCATCGGGCTGGCCATCGCCGGCATTTTTCTGCCGCTGCTGCCGACCGTGCCCCTGCTGCTGCTGGCGACGGCCTGCTTTGCACGCAGTTCGCCGCGCTGGCATGCCTGGCTTCTCGACCACCCCCGTCTCGGGCCCCTGGTGGCCGACTATCTCGAAGGCAACGGCATTCCGCTGCGGGCCAAGATCATGGCGATCACCCTGCTCTGGCTGTCGATTTCGCTTTCTCTTTACCTCGCCGTCCCGCCGAATTGGGTTCGCTTGGTCCTTCTGAGCGTTGCCGCCGGCGTCACCCTGTATCTGCTGCGATTGCCGAACCGCCCGAAGGGACGATGATGGGACCGTTTGCCCGCTAATCGATCCAGCCCCTCAGTTCACCACAGCAACCACCAGCGCCGCCACCGCCAGCAACAAGGTGAGCGCACCGAGAGCGGCCGTCAGCTGCACGGCGCGACGCAGGGCCAACAGTGGGGGCGGCGACGATTCGCGCCACTATGGCCAGCCCGAGGCGGCTGCCCCGGGTTTTCGTCGTCATGTACGGGCTGCCGCCTCCCCTTCTTCCGATTCCCGTTGGTCGCCTTGACAACCCTCTATCCTGGGATAGGTTTGCCTTAGCGCGCGCATAACGCAACCTAGCATTTAATAAAAGGAATTCCTTTTCCGAGGAGGGATCCGTCGCATGGCCGAAGAACATCCGGGGATCAGGAGCACCGCCAGCATTGCCGGCCACCCCATCCACCCAATGGGCATTCCCTTTCCCATCACCTTTCTTTGCGTTCTGCCGTTCGCCGACGCCGCCTACGGTTTTACCGGCGACGTCTTCTGGGCGCGGGTCTCCTGGTGGCTGGCCGGTCTCGGCTTTATCACCGCCGCGATCGCCGCCATGGTCGGATTGGTCGATTTCACCACCATCCGCCGGGTGCGCGAGCACGTCGCCGGCTGGATTCACGCCAGCAGCAACGCCCTCGCCCTGTTTTTCGCTTTCTGGAACATTTTTCTGCGCTGGGAGCGGCCGTCGGAAGCGGTCTTCCCCTGGGGAATTCTGCTCTCGGTGCTGGTCGCCGTTCTGGTCGCCGTCGCCGGCTGGTACGGCGGGGAGTTGGCGTACCGGCACAAGATCGGGGTGACGGGGCATTGAGGATGCGAAATTTCACGCCTTTGCGACGATGAGCGAATCCACCAAAGGAGGACCATCGATGAACGTCAGCGACTATATCGTGCAGCGGCTTTACGACTGGGGCATCCGGCAGATTTACGGCTATCCGGGAGACGGCATCAACGGCCTGATGGGGGCGATGAACCGCTACGGCGACAAGGTGCGCTTCATCCAGACCCGGCACGAGGAGTTGGCCGCGTTCATGGCCTGCGCCCACGCCAAGTGGACCGGCGAGGTGGCGGTATGCATGGCGACGAGCGGGCCGGGCGCGATCCATTTGCTTAACGGCCTGTACGATGCGAAGAAGGATCACCAGCCGGTGGTCGCCATCGTCGGCCAGCAGAAAAACATGTCCATCGGCGCCGATTTTCAGCAGGAGATCGACCTGATCTCCCTGTTCAAGGATGTGGCCGGTCCGTTCGTGCACATGACCTCGCACCCGGCGCAGGCGCGCACCCATGTCGATCAGGCGATCCGCATCGCCAAGGCGGAGCGGGCGGTGACCTGCATCATCGTCCCCGTCGACACCCAGGAAATGGACGCGGTCAAATCGGCCCCGCGCCAGCATGGCTGCAATTACAGCGGCATCGGCTACACCGAGCCGCGCACCATCCCGACGGAGGAGGATCTACAGCGCGCCGCCAACATCCTCAACAGCGGCAAAAAGGTGGCGATGCTGGTCGGCGCCGGCTGCCTGCACGCCACCGACGAGGTGATGGAGGTCGCCGACATCCTCGGCGCCGGGGTGGCCAAGGCCCTGCTCGGCAAAGCGGTCATCGCCGACGACCTGCCGTATTGCACCGGCGCCATCGGCCTGCTCGGCACCAAGCCGAGCTACGACCTGATGATGGACTGCGACACCCTGCTCATGGTCGGCAGCAGCTTCCCCTATTCCGAATTCCTCCCCCCCGAGGGGAAGGCGCGCGGGGTGCAGATCGATATCAAACCACGCACGCTCAGCCTGCGCTACCCGATGGAGGTTCCCCTGCACGGCGACAGCAAGCTCACCTTGCAGGCCCTCAAGCCGTTGCTCAAGCGCAAGGCGGACCGCTCCTGGCGCGACACCGTCGAAAGAGGGGTCGCCCGCTGGTGGCAGGTGATGGACGCCCGGGCGCACAACGCCGCCAAACCGATCAATCCCCAGTATCTGTTCTGGGAGCTGTCCAAGCGTTTGCCGGATAACGTCATCCTCTCCTCCGATTCCGGTTCGGCGGCCAACTGGTACGCCCGCGACCTCAAGGTGCGCCCCGGCATGATGGCCTCCCTCTCCGGCGGCCTGGCCACCATGTGCCCGGGGGTGCCGTACGCCGTCGCCGCCAAATTCGCCTATCCCGACCGCCCGGCCATCGCCCTGGTCGGCGACGGGGCGATGCAGATGCTGGGGAACAACTGTCTGATTACCGCCGCCCATCACTGGCGCGAATGGGCCGATCCGCGACTGATCGTCTGCGTTCTCAACAACCAGGACCTCAACCAGGTCACCTGGGAGCAGCGCATGCTCGCCGGCGAGCCGAAGTTCGAGGCGTCGCAAGTGGTGCCCGAATTCTCCTACGCCCGCTACGCCGATCTGCTCGGACTGCGAGGGGTGGCGGTGAACGAACCGAATCAAATCGTCTCGGCGTGGGAGGAGGCGTTGTCCGCCGACCGGCCGACGGTCATCGACGCCCGCACCGACCCGGACGTGGCGCCGCTGCCGCCGCACATCTCCTTCGACCAGGCGAAGGCGTATCTGTCTTCCATCGCCAAGGGAGACCCGGACGCCTACGGCCACGTCAAGCAATCGATGAAGGACATGATCGAAGCGTTTTTACCGCACCCGACGAGGTAGAAGGGGCGTGCCGTAAGGCGGAGCGCGCCGGTTCCGGCTACCGCAGTCCTTCGAAAAAGAACGGAAACGGCCGCCCAAGACAATGCAAAGCGCAGCGAAGGCCCTCTTTTTGCCTACTTTTTCTGGGCCATCAGAAAGTAGGGCGGGGTGCGGGCGCGCAGCGCCCGCGGTTCAGCCGGGTGCAGGGGCGCAGCCCCGCGGTCTTTTCTCCGAAGGAACCAGCACCGCCACCGTGCGAAGAAAAGGCAGCTTTCCGGGTGGAGTGAACATAGCGAACGGACAATGAAATTGGGATTTCAACCCTTAACCAGAAAGGAGATCGTCATGCTGAATCGGATGAACAAAATAATAAGCCCAAGCCTGAAAACAAAAGCAAAAATAAAAAGCCCCAAAGCCAAAACCTGGTGGAAATGGAACAAGGCGAAAAGAAAAGCCAAGAAGAACTGGACCCAGTTTCGGGTACGGCGGAAAATCGAAAACACCCCGTGGATGGGTGTTGGCGGCGGCATTCTCGCCGGAATGGCCGGGCTGTGGGCCTTCTTCGCCCTGAAGAAGCAGATAGGCGGCGGTCAGGCGGAAAAATACGCGCAGAGCGGTCAGGCGCCAAGCCGTTCGCATATCCAGATGTCGTCCCATCCGGCCGCCCAGTCGCGCTTTCTGCCGCTGAAGAAAGCCTTCGGCGGCTGACGCCCCTCTGCCCCCTCCTGAGCCAACGATCGGGAGGGGGTTTTAAGGCATTTGGCCGCCGCTCTGCGAAGCGGGTGCGGTTTCCTGCCTTTGTTCGTGTTCGTGCCCCGCTGAACGCGGCAGTCGGGCCGTCATCGCCTGGTACTCTTCCGCTGTAATATCGGGAAGCTGGCGAATGAAGGCGACCATCATCCAGATGTCCTCATCCGGATGGGTCAGACCGAAAGCCGGCATGCCGGACATCCGGATCCCGTTCTTGACGATCCAGAAGAGTTCCCCGGGCGTCCATTGGGGCGCCACCTCGCTCAGCTCAGGTGGTTCGGGAACGATCCCCTGACCGATGGCCGAGGGCTTGACGCCGGGGGCGCCGTGACAAAGAACGCACATTTCGTCGAAGTGCCGCATGGCCTGCCGCCGTTCGAAGCGCTCCAGGTTCGGCGCCTCGATGCCGGCCGCATGACTGCGCACCGAATTTTCCATGGTGGTCGCCAGCACCCAGCGAACAAAATCGTAATGCCCGGCGCTGGCGGCGATGTTGTACGTTCCCGAATAAATGAAGATCAGCCCGGCGGCAATCACAATGATGATGAGAATTTCCAGAGCGATCAGAACGCGTTTCATTTTCTCCCCCTGTTCATTTCAAGTCGGCGGAATCAATCCGCCGGAAAGGCAATGGTGGTGATCAGGGCGTTTTCCGCCTGCCGGGAGTCGAGGCGGCTGTGCTGGACGACGATGGGCAGATCCGACTGGATGACCGAGGCGTAATCGGTCCCCCGGGGAATCGGCTCCGGGTCCTCCAACTGGTTGAACCGCTGGTGCAGCGTCCGCCGCGCCGGAACCACCAATCGGTACGGCCCGACCGGATCGCGGTCCTGGAAGTAGATGGTGATCGTGACGTGCGCGGGGGCGTTGTTGGTGTTGAGGATGCAAGCGGTTTCGTGGCTGGTCATCTGCGGGTCGGGACCGTGGCTTGATTTGGGGATGTAGCCTTCGGCAATTACCCAACGGTGTCGACCGATTGGATTGCGGGTCATGGGTAGCTCCTTTTTTATTTTTGCCGGTGAAAAGTCAAAACCGATCAAGACCGCAGGGGTGCGCCCCTGCGCCCGGCTGAAGTCGCGGGGCTGCGCCCCTGCACCTGGCTGAAGACCGCGGGCGCTGCGCCCCGCACCCCGCCCATACTTTTTCTGAGGGCCCAGAAAAAGTAGGCAAAAAGAGGGCCTTTCGCTGCGCTTGGCATTGTCTTGGGCGGTCGTTTCCGTTCCTTTTCGCAGGACTGCGGTAGCCGGATCCGGCGCGCTCCGGGCGGGCCGTTCCCCTTTACCATCCTTGGTGGTTCGCACACTGTCTGCCCGGCCTTCTCTTCGCACAGCGGCGGTGCTGGTTCCTTCGGAAAAATGTATGTAAATGATCAAGACCGCGGGGCTGCGCCCCTGCACCTGGCTGAAGACCGCGGGCGCTGCGCCCCGCACCCCGCCCATACTTTTTCTGAGGGTCCAGAAAAAGTAGGCAAAAAGAGGGCCTTTCGCTGCGCTTGGCATTGTCTTGGGCGGTCGTTTCCGTTCCTTTTCGCAGGACTGCGGTAGCCGGATCCGGCGCGCTCCGGGCGGGCCGTTCCCCTTTACCATCCTTGGTGGTTCGCACACTGTCTGCCCGGCCTTCTCTTCGCACAGCGGCGGTGCTGGTTCCTTCGGAAAAATGTATGTGAAATGGTTTTACGGATCACCGAACACGGCCCTTACGGTTCACGACCCGCCTGCGGTTTTTCGGAACAAATCACCGCCGGCGCAGCGCAAACGTCGCCGCTCCGGCCGCCGCGCCCACCGCCAGCGCCCCGGCGCCGAACCATCCCTTATGCTTGTTCGCCAGCCATTGATAGCTCTTCCCCTTCGCCCGCTGATCGAAAGTGCCATGCGCCCCGCGATCGCCGGGCAACGGCGACCACAAAACGTGCGGCCGGTTCGGATCTTCGGGTTGATCGGTCATCTGCTCCCGATACCCTTTTTTCGCCAGGTAGAGATCGAGCAGTTTGGCCATCACCCGGTTTCCCCAGATCGCCCGCACCGTGCTGCCGGCGACAAAAACCTCGCGCTTGCGCTGGTGCGCCGCCCAGACGATGGCCTCGGCGGCGATCTCCGGTTGAAAAATGGGGGGGATCGGTTGCGCCTTGCGCGGCAGGCGCGACTTGACCCAGCCGAACTGCGGCGTGTTGAGGGCCGGCATCTGCACCATGGTGATATGCACCCGGCTTTTGTCGTGCAGCAGTTCGCAGCGCACCGAATCGGTGAAGCCGCGGATCGCCGCCTTTGAACCGCAATAGGCCGATTGCAGGGGGATGCTGCGCTCCGCCAGGGCCGAGCCGACCTGCACGATGGTCCCGTGGTCGCGCGGCAGCATTCTTCTCATCGCCGCCATTGTGCCGTGGACATAGCCGAGATAGTTCACCTCGGTGACCCGCCGGAATTCCTCCGGGGTCATGTCCTTGAAGGGGGAGAAGACCGAGGTCATGGCGTCGTTAATCCAGATATCGATGGGACCGAACGCCTTCTCCACCGCCGAAGCGGTCGCTTCGATCTGGTTGGCATCGGCCACATCGACCGCGAAGGCCAGCGCTTCGCCGCCGAGCTCCTCCACTTCTTTCGCCGTGGCGTCGAGCCCGTCCTTGCCGCGGGCGATTAATCCGATGCGGGCGCCGCGCCGGGCGAAAGCGCGCGCCGTCGCCCGGCCGACCCCGGCGGAAGCGCCGGTAATCACCACCACTTCTCTCACGTAGAACTCATCCACACGGGACCCCCTTTCTTTCCGGAAGCACATCGAAAACAAAGAGATTTTCACCTAACTTTATTGGTGCGCATCGCCTTGTCAACCGCACTCGGAAAGTTTCCGCCCGTCTTGACATGCACAGGGCACCTGCTAGCAATAAATGAAAATCACCACATAATTCTTCGCCATATAATTCTTTTTTCCTTTCGGTATCGGTGAATGAAAGACATCTCCCGCAGAAGCTTCTTGTTTCTGACCGGCGGCAGCGGCGCCGCCGTCGCTGTCGAGCCCGGCCGGCAACTGGTGAACAAACTGATCCCCTGGGTGGCGCCGCCGGACAACGTCCGCCCCGGCGAGTGGACTTTTTTCGCCACCACCTGCCGCGAGTGTCCGGCCGGCTGCGGCATGCACCTGTGGCACCGGGACGGGCGGGTGACGAAAGCCGAAGGCAACCCGCTGCATCCGGTCAATGTCGGCCGCCTGTGCGCCCGCGGCCAGTCGGCGCTGCAAGGGCTGTACGATCCCGACCGGCTGCAGGGCGTTCGGCAGCGGGTGAACGACAGCCTGTTCCCCGCCACCTGGGAAGCGGCCGTTGAAACAATTGCCGGCAAACTGAAGGGGAGCAAAGGCCGGGTGGCGATCATTTCCGATCTGCAAACCGGCGCGCTGGCCGAGGTGATGGATTCTTTCGTCCGCGTCTTCGGTTCCGACCGGCTCCTGTTTTACGAGGCCTACAACTACGAGCCGCTGCGCCGGGCGCATGAGCGGCTTTTCGGCCGCGCCGCCATTCCCGAATACCGCCTGGAAAAGTGCGACTATATCCTCAGCTTCGCCGCCGATTTTCTCGAAACCTGGGTCTCCCCCGTCGGCTACGCCGCCCAGTTCGCCGACATGCATGCCTACCGCGACGGCGCGATGGGGAAGTTGGCTTATGTCGGTCCGCGCCAATCGATGACCGCCGCCAACGCCGACGATTTTTTCCAGACGCCCCCCGGAAAGGAGCGCTGGGTGGCGCTGGCGATTCTGCAGACGATGCTGGAGAAGGGCACAGCCAGGGGACCGGTCGACACCCTGCGGCGGATTGCCGAAGGCCTGGAAGGCCGGAAGGCCGCTGCCCGCTCCGGCCTCAGTCCGGAGCAGATCGAGCGTCTCGCCGGTGAATTCTCCACGGCGAAGAAGAGCGTGGCCCTGGCCGGTCCGATGGCCGCCGAGGGTCCGGCCGCTTTCGACACGGCCGTGGCCGCCGCCCTGCTCAATGCCGCCGTCGATGGCCTAGGGGAGATCGTCGATTTCAACCGGGTGCATGCCCTGAGCCAGGCCGCCGGCGATGAAGAACTGCGGCGGTTGGCGAGCAGTCTGACCGACGACGACGTCCTGATTCTGCATCAGTCGAACCTTGTCTTCACCCGCCCCTGGTTGCTGAAGGATTTGCGCCGCGCGGGCACTGTCGTCTATCTCTCCGCCATGCCCTTCGAAACCGCCGAGATCGCCGACTGGGTGCTGCCGGTCGATTCTCCCCTCGAAGCGTGGGGAGATTACGAACCGTACAGCGGCGTGCACAGCCTTTTGCAACCGACGATGGCCCGTCTCTACGACACCCGGGGAGCAGGGGATATTTTCATCGCCCTGGCCACCGCCGCCGGACGCCCGCTGTCCCGCAGCGGAGAAGTTCCGGCGCCCGCCCAATTTTTCGAATGGCTGCAGCAACGCTGGTTCTCTCTTCACCACCAGACCGGACCCGCAGGGGACTTCCCCGGCTTCTGGCGCCTCGCGCTGCAAACAGGCGGACTATGGCTGGACCCGCCGGGGGAAAAAGTGGCGCTACGCACGGCCGACGATCTGCGCTTCTCCCCGGTGGTCGATCCCCCCCAGGAGCCGGACCGGGCGGAGCTGTGGCTCTGGCCGTCGATCTACTTTTTCGACGGCCACCTGGCCAATCGCGCCTGGCTGCAGGAGATGCCGCATCCGGTGAGCACCATTGTCTGGGGCAGCTGGCTCGATATTCATCCGAGAAAGGCGGCAGCGTTCGCACTCTCTGCGGGAGACCTGCTGGAGGTCGCCACCACCGAGGGATCGGTAGCGGCGCCGGTGCGCATCACCGAGGAGGTAACGGAGGACACGGTGGCGCTGCTCATCGGCCAGGGGCATACCGCCCCCCTGCTCAGCGTCGCCCGCGGTTTCGGCGTCAACCCCTTTCTCCTGCTCGGCGGCGAGCGGTCGGAAGGCTTCTTTCCCCGGGTCACCCTGAAACCCGTCGGCGAACGCCATCCGCCGGTCTATGTATCGGCGACCCGCGAACAGAATGAACGGCTTCTGCTGGAGACGGTCAATCTCTCCGCAATGCGCCAGAAACCGGTGGCGGAAAACCTCACCCTGCCCCTGCCGGCAGGCTATCACCACCTCTACGCCCCGCATGCGCACAAGAACCACCGCTGGGCGATGGCCATCGACCTGCACAAGTGCATCGGCTGTCACGCCTGCTCCGTCGCCTGCTATGCCGAAAACAATATTCCGGTGCTGGGGCGCGCCTTCGTCGAGCGCGGCAGGGAGATGGCCTGGCTGCGCGTGCCGCCGTACCGGCTGGCCGAAAATCCGCAGAAAATCGGCTGGCTCCCCCTGCCCTGCCAGCACTGCGACGCCGCCCCCTGCGAACCGGTCTGCCCGGTTTTCGCCGCCGTGCACAACGAGGAGGGATTGAACGCGCAGATTTACAACCGCTGCATCGGCACCCGCTACTGCTCCAACAACTGCCCGTACAAGGTGCGCCGCTTCAACTGGTTCAACATCGAGTGGAGAAAACCGCTGGAGCTGCAGCTCAATCCGGAGGTGACGGTGCGCAGCCGCGGGGTCATGGAGAAATGCACCTTTTGCGTGCAGCGCATCCGCAGCGCCGAATACCAGGCGCGCCTGGAAGACCGGCCGCTGCGCGACGGCGAGGTGGTTCCGGCCTGCGTGCAAACCTGCCCGGCCGGGGTGTTCGCCTTCGGCGACCTGCTCGACCGGGAATCGGAGGTCTATAAGATTTTCACCGAACACCCGCGCCGCTATCAGGTGCTGCATGAACTCAACACCAAACCGGCGGTGGCCTACCTGAAGAAGATCGTCATGGACGATCGAAGCGGCAACCAATGGCGAAACTGACCTACGGCGACATCAACGACGACACCTTGCGGGCGCTTTCGCCGCCGGCCCCGGTCTATTTCCTCGCCCTCGGTTTTCTCCTGACCCTGGTCGCCTGGTTCGGTCTGGTCTGGTTCTACCAGATGCGCACCGGCATGGGGGTGACCGGGATCAACCATCCGGTCGGCTGGGGAGTCTATATCGCCAATTTCATTTTCTGGGTCGGGATCGCCCACAGCGGCACCCTGATCAGCGCCATCCTGCACCTGGTGCGGGCCAAATGGCGCGACGCCGTCTCCCGCTCGGCCGAGGCGATGACCATCTTCGCCATTATGACCGCCGGGCTGTTTCCGCTGATCCATCTCGGCCGGGTGTGGGTCTTCTACTACATCCTCCCCTACCCCTCGCAGCGGCAGCTCTGGCCCAATTTCCTCAGCCCGCTGCTCTGGGACGTGCTGGCGGTATCCACCTATTTCACCGTCAGCCTGATCTTCTTCATCGTTGGCCTGATCCCCGATCTGGCCGCCGCCCGCGACCGCGCCCTGCTGGAAAACGGGCCAGCGCACTGGCGCACCCGCCTGTACGGCGCTATCGCCCTCGGCTGGTCGGGTGCGGGCGGCCAGTGGCGGCATTACGACCGCAGCTATCTTTTCTTCGCCGCCCTGGCGACGCCGCTGGTCATCTCCGTGCATTCCATCGTTTCCTGGGACTTCGCCGTAAGTCTGCTGCCGGGATGGCACACCACCATCTTCGCCCCCTATTTCGTCGCCGGCGCCATCCATTCCGGGCTGGCGATGGTCCTCACCCTGATGATCCCCATGCGCTATCTGCTCAAACTCGATCGCCTGGTGACCGTCGATCATTTCGAGAAGCTGGCGCAGACCATTCTGATGACCACCGCCATCGTCGGCTACACCTATGTCGTCGAGCCGTTCATCGCCTGGTACTCGGGCAATGTCTTCGAGTGGCAGTTCGCTCTCTGGCGAGGCGGCGCCTGGGACCGGTTGACCACCTATATCTACTGGTCGCTGTTTCTGTTCAACGTCTTCATCCCGCTGACCTTCCTCTGGCGCAAGGCCCGGCGCAACATCGCGTGGCTGTTCGCGGTTTCCATCGCCATCAATATCGGCATGTGGCTGGAGCGCGTGCATATCGTCCCAGCCTCCCTGGCCCACGACTTCATGCCGCACAACTGGGGGGACTATCTCCCCACCTGGGTGGAGGTGAGCATCACCCTCGGCGCGGCGGCCTTTTTCTTTTCCTTCTTTCTCATCTTCGTCAAGCTGCTGCCGACGATCCCGATGACCGATCTCAAGAGCCAGCGGGCCGAGGAGGCCGGCGTCGAGGTCGAATCCTGCAAATGGACCGCCACGCCGGCCCAGGAGTCGGCCGCGACTTCGGTTCTGGCGGTCTTCGGCGAGGCGGAAAGGCTGGTGCGGGCGGCGCGGACCCTGTGCGAGCAGGGATTCCGCCGTATCGAAGTCTTCACCCCGGTAAAAATCGAACAGATCCACCGCATCCTCGGCCACAGAAAAAGCCCGGTGCGCTTCTGGACCCTGATCGGCGCGCTGAGCGGCCTGATCGGCGGCTTCGCCCTGGCGATCGGCGCCTCCCTGGTGAATTCCCTGATCGTCGGCGGCAAGCATCCGGTGGCGCTGATCCCGTTCTGCATCATCGGCTTCGAGATGACGGTGCTCTTCGGCAGCATCTTCAACATCGCCGGCCTGATCGTCCACGCGCGGATGCTGCGCCGGCGGCCGCACAAGGCGTACGATCCCCGGTTCAGCCGCGACAAGTTCGGCCTGCTTATCGAATGCCAGCCGGAGGAGCTGGACATCGTGCGCAAGGCGATGGCGGCGCAGGAGCCAGAGGAGGTGCATGTCCATCGTTAGGCGGAAAGAAAACGATCGCATCGTGTTTCCGCTGCTGGCCGGGCTGCTGTTTGCCGGCGGGCTGGTGGTCTGGCTGCTGTTTCTCGGCGGCCACGAGGCGGACCGCGCCTGGCGCGCCTTTCTGGTCAATTTCCTGTTCTTCACCTCGCTGGCCGGCGGGCTGGTGACCTGGTCGGCCATCGTCCTCGCCTCCAATGGCCGCTGGCCGGGCGCCCTGGAGCGTTTCACCCTGATGGGGATGGGCTTCGCCGTTCCGTCGCTGCTGGCGCTGCTGGCGCTCTGGGTCGGCAGCAGCGCCTGGGCGCCGTGGTACGGCAAGACGTTTCATCAGGGCGTCTGGCTCGACACGTCGGTTCTCTTCGGCCGCAACCTGATCGCCCTGCTTTTTTTCTGGTGGTTTGCCCTCTGCTACACCGTTCGTCGCCGCCGGGGGGAAGGCCACAGGCTGGCCGGCTGGCTGGTCTTCGTCTACTGCGTGGTCTGGAGCTTTCTCGGCTTCGATCTGGTGATGGCCCTCGATCCGCATTGGTACAGCTCCCTGGCCGGCGGCTACTTTTTCATCTCCGGACTCTATATCGCCGTCGCCTGCTGGGCGCTGATGGCCTGCCTGCGGCCGGAGACCGATCCGCAGCGGCGGCACGACCTCGGCAAGCTGGTCTTCGCCTTCAGCATCCTGACCACCTACATGTTCTACGCCCAGTTGATGCCGATCTGGTACGAAAACCTGCCGCACGAGGTCCTCTTCCTGCTGCCGCGCATGAATTATCCCTGGAAGTGGGTCAGCTGGGTGCTGGTCGGGCTGGTCTTCCTGGGGCCGCTGGTGCTGCTGCTGACGATCCGGGCCAAGCGCAGCCGGCTTTATCTCGGTTCGCTGGCTTCGCTGCTGCTGCTCGGCATGTGGACGGAACGCTGGTGGCTGGTCATGCCGACCTTCATGCCCGGCCCGCGCTTCGGCCTGATCGAGGTGAGCATCACCGCTGCTTTCCTCGGCCTGGCCGTTCTCAGCCTTGGCTGGGCCTATCGGCGCTGGCCGCTGCAAGTCTCGGGAGGGGACGAATGAGACAACCCGGAGGCAGCGTCGGCGTCGGCTTCGGCTGGAAATCGGCGAGCGCCGCCATGGCCATTGCCCTCCTGTTGCTGCTGATCCTCTGGGGCTACCGCTGGTATTTCCCGCAGCGGATCGGTCCGGAGCAGCCGGTCGCCTTCAGTCATCGGGTGCATGTCGACGTGAAAAAGATCAGCTGCGTGCTGTGCCACGACCAGGTTATGCACACGGCCAATGCGGGGATTCCGGCGATGGAGACCTGCATGCTCTGCCATGCGCGGGTCATCATCACCCACCCGCAGATCCAGAAAGTGCGCGAGCATTATTTTCGTGGCGAACCGATTCTCTGGGAAAAGGTCTACGAGACGCCCGATTTTGTCTATTTCAACCACGCGCTGCACCTCAACCGCAGCATCGATTGCAGCCGCTGCCACGGAAACGTCTCGCTGATGGACCGCATCGAACTGGCGCAGCCGCTCACCATGGGCTTCTGCATCAGCTGCCACCGGGAATATAAGGCGACGGTGGACTGCTTTACCTGTCACCGATAACAGGATTTTGTCGGGACGGGCCTTGTGCCTGCCCCGGCAATATCTCGGAAAAGAACAGGGCGCCCACGGGGGCGCCCCGACAGGAACAAAAAGATAAATTATGTTGAACTATTTCCGCAAACCGAACAGCGCCGCCCTTGCCTTTATGGTCGCCGGATCCTTCTGGTTCGTCGTCGGGACGATCTACGGGCTGTTCTCCGCGATCCATTTCGTCTCGCCGGAATTCTTCACCAACATTCCCTTCCTGTCGGTCAGCCGCGTGCGGCCGGTGCACACCAACACGGTCATCTTCGGTTTCGCCACCACCACCCTGATCGGCGCCGGACTCTATTACGTGCCGGCGCTGCTGCGCACCCGCCTGTGGTCCGAACCCCTGGCCTGGGCGACCTTCTTCTTCTGGAACCTGACCATCGCCAGCGGTCCCTTCGCCTTCGGCTCCGGCCATTCGCAAGGGCGCGAATATACCGAATACCCGTGGATTTTCGATATCAGCCTGATCCTCTCCGTCCTGATCATGGTGGTGAACCTGATCTTCACCGTCATCGGCCGCCGGGAAAAATCGCTTTACGTCTCCGTCTGGTATTTCGTCGCCATGTTCCTCTGGACGGCGGGGAGCTACCCCATCGGCAACGTCGTCTGGCACCCCCCCGAGGGCGCCCTGGCCGGAATGCTCGACACTGTCTACCTGTGGTTCTGGGGGCACACCCTGCCCGGCCTGGTCCTGACGCCCATCGCCGTCGGGGCGGCGTATTTCATCATCCCCCGGATCGTCCGTCAGCCGCTCAATTCGCACACCCTGTCGCTGATCGGCTTCTGGACCCTGGTCTTCTTCTATACCCACATCGGCGGCCATCACGTGCTGCAAACGCCGATCCCGAACTGGCTGAAGGTGATGTCGGTGGCCAGTTCGATGTCGATGGTGGTGCCGGTTTTCGTCGCCCTGGCCAACCTGTGGCTCACCGCCCGCGGCTTCGGCGGCCGGCTGTTGCGCGATCCGGCCGGCCGCTGGGTGATTACCGGCACCATCTGGTACCTGATCACCTGCATCCAGGGACCCATTCAGTCGCTGCCGGTGGTGCAGCGGGTCACCCACCTGAACAACTGGACCATCGGCCATTCCCATATTGCCGTGCTCGGGTTCTCCGGCTTTATCGCCATCGGCGCCCTCTGGCACATTTTGCCCCTGGTGACCCGGCGGCTGCTCTGGTCGGACCGTCTGGTCAACCTGCAGTTTGGCCTGGTGCTCTTCGGCCTCTCCGGGTTTTTCGTCGTCCTCACCATCGCCGGCCTGATCCAGGGGGGAAGCTGGCTCAACGGCGAGACCGTCTACCGCACACTGGAGATGATGTGGCCTTACATGGTGCTGCGCCTCGCCTTCGGCGTCTCCATCGTCGGCGGATCCCTCATCGGCTTCTATAACCTGATCATGAGCATCCGCAAAGGCGTCCCCTACAGCCCGCTGCCGCTGGAAAGGGAGGCGCCGCAATGAAGATGACCACCGCCATGCTGGTGATCGGCAGCCTGGTCGTCTTCTGGGCTTCCACATTCATCATGGTTTTTCTCCCCACGATCCACTGGCAAGAAGAGCCGTCCGATATCTGGCGGCCGATGACGAAAATCGAAGAGGAAGGACACCGGCTCTTCGTCAGAAACGGCTGCAGTTACTGCCATACAAAGTTCATTCGCGTCCTCGACTGGGGGGTGGGAGCGCACCGCATCGCCGAGGCGGGAGATTATTACAACATGCGGCCGGCGATCATGGGGACCGAGCGCTGGGGGCCGGATCTCTCGCAGGAGGGGGGACGGCATCCGAACGACTGGCACCTGGCCCATTTCATCAATCCCCGCTTTACGAGCCCCATTTCGGTCATGCCCTCCTGGGAGTTTCTCGGCGAGGAGAACATCCGCAAACTGACCGCCTTCGTCCAATATCTGGGGTGGCAGATGGCGAGCGCGCGCATGGAGCGGCAGGAATACTGGAACGCCCTGGCGACCGAGGCCTATCTGGCGGGGCCGGACGCGAATATCCGCTGGCTGCATGACCAGGTCCCCCGGGTTTGGCGGGAAATGCCCAACCCCTATCCGGCGTCGGACGCCGCCCTGATGCGGGGGAAGAAAGTCTACCAGATGTTCTGTATCAACTGTCACGGTCCCATCGGCGATGGCGAGGGCGCCGCCGCCCCGTACCTGATGCCGAAACCGCTGAACTTCACCACGCTGCGCCGGCACCTGGTCAACAACCGCTATATCGGCGGCATTCTCTACTACCAGATCATGAACGGTATTACCGGCACCGCCATGCCCTTCTTCAAGAAGGATCTGGAATCGGAGAAGATCTGGGACGTCTCCAATTTCATCGCCGTCCACTTCATCGGCTACACCGATGCCGATATCTCGCCGGAGGGCATCGACGCGGCGTACGAGGAACCGTGGGTGAACCCCTATCCGCCGCCGGAGTCGGAAGGCCCCACCGCGGGCACGCCGCAGAAGTTCAATCCTTACGAGGAGGAAACCGATGGCCGCTGAGTTCATCCGCGTCTGGCTGATCTGGGCCGCCCTGGTCTTCGGCGCTGTCATTTTCGCCGCGGCCTGGGCCGCCCGCTCCGGCCACTTCCGCGACCAGGAGCGGGCGCGGAACCTGGCGCTGTGGGCGGAGGTGGAGGAGGAAAAAGATCGTGATTCGTGATTCGTTATCCGTGATTCGCGGGTCTTAACCTTGAACCTCGGAGTTGCACCATGTTTCTGCTCGAAGTCCTGTACGCGCAGTGGATCGTTCTCGGCCTGGGCGGCGGGTTGATCTTCATGCTCGCGATTCTGCTGTTTTACACCGCCGGGTGGCGGCCGCGAATGAAGGAGCGGGAATCATACCATCTCCCCCTCGATTCCCTGGCCGCCTGGCGGCGCTGGGGACGACTCACCTTCCCGTGGATTTTGGTCGTGACGCTGGTCGGCATCGCCCTCTGGTCGATTCTGTACCCGCTTTTCTACTCCATCGTTCCGCCCAACTGGTGAGGCCATGAAACGCCACGAACGGCACGACACCGTCCCGAAGACGGAAAAATACGACGAATACAAAATCCTGCCGCAGTTCTGGGGATGGGTGATTCTGCTCGCCTGGAGCGCCAGCCTGATCCTGTGGGCGATGTGGATTCATGCCGTCATCCCTGAAGCCGACCGCTACTGGGATTACGGCCAGACCGCCTTCACCCCGGCCGAATCGATCTATTCCACGGTGCAGCTGCCGAAGAACATGGAACCGGTCCAGCAGATTCATCCGCTGCCCGGCGCCCTGCCCCTCCTTCCTCCGGTTGACCAGCCGGGAGCCGACCGATGAGCGTCGCCTACAAAAAAGTGATCCGCTGGGTCAAAATCGGCGTCTTTTTCGGCGGCCTGGGCGGTGCGGTGGTCGGCGGGCTCTTCCTGTACGAACTGGTCATGGGGCCGCGCATGCGCCTCCAAATTCACCTGCGCCCCTTCGAAGCGGCCATGCCGGCGCCGCCGGCGGAGAGCGTGCCGGTCCATCCGGCGGCGCAACTGCCCGCCGAAGCGCCGGCCGAACGCCTGGAAAATCCCATCGGCTCTTCCCCCGAGGCGCTGGCGCGCGGCAAGGTTTATTACGATTACTACTGCGTCTTCTGCCACGGCGAGGACGGCTTCGGCGCCGGCCCCGTCGGGCAGAGCTATATGCCGGTCCCCGCCGACCTGCGCAAACCCGCCATCCAGAACTACAGCGATGGCCGCCTCCTGCGGGCCATGCTCACCGGCATCGGCCACGAACCGGTGCTGCCACGGGTGGTGCGGCCGGAATACCGCTGGTATCTCGTCCTCTACACCCGCCAGTTCGCCACGAAGGCGAGCGAACGTCCGAGTGGGCGCGACTGATTCATTCCCGAAGGGCTTTCAGCACCGAAGGAACAAAGAAGGCGGGCGCGTTCACCAGGCGGCGTTGGCTGAGCCGACGCCAAGGCCGGAGCGCCGCGCCATTCGCAGGAGGATAGGCAGGTTCGCGCCGTTTTTTCCGGTTGCAATTGCGTGAAACTGCCTTAACCTTAATTCCTGCTAAGGATAAGAACCATACGAGGGCAAGAGAGGAGCCCGGATGGAAACTCCGCCGACCAATACCGAAGAGATGATCGCCCGCCTGGGAGAATTGTACCGCGCCGACCCCGAAGCCTTCGAGGCGATGCGCCGCCTGCTGATCGAGGAAACGATCGAAGGATTTCCGGAAAATCACCGGGCGCGGGCGTACGGTCTGCAAATGCGCATCGACGCCGACCTGGGCCGCTACCGCGATCCGGTGGCGCGCATGAACCGGATGGTCGAGTTGTTCTGGGAAGGATTCGGGGATTTTCAGCGGGTGCTGCACGACCCCGAGGGTTTCATGCGCGAGCGGCGGGAGAACAAGGGAGAGGATTGCAAAGTGATTCCGTTTCCGGACAAGAAAATGCTCAATTAGCTCGCTGGCTTGAGTCGCCAAAAGTCCCCTCGGCACGTGCGCATGAGGGGACTTTTTTCTGCTCCGGGGAGGGTTCTTGAAAGCGGTGGTCATCGAGCGATACGGCGGCAACGAAGTGGTCGAGGTGCGCGACATGCCCCGACCGAACCCGGGACGCCACGAAATACTGCTGAAGGTGCATGCGGCTTCCGTCAATCCGGTGGATTGGAAAATCCGCAGCGGCCAGTTGAAGATCGTCGCCGGGCTCGCTTTTCCGCACATCCTCGGCAGCGAATGCGCCGGCGAAGTCGTTGAAACCGGCGTCGACGTGCAGCGCTTCAGCAGAGGCGACCAGGTCGTCGCCTTTCCGGGGATCAAGACCCTGGGCGCCTATGCCGAGTACGTCTGCGTCAACGAAAAACACGCCTGGTTCAAACCGGAGGGCATTGGTTACGAGTCGGCCGCCACCATCCCCATTGCCGGCCTTACCGCCCTGCAATCCCTGCGCGATCTGGGTCACGTCGGCCGCGGCGACCGCGTGCTCGTCAACGGGGCCGCCGGCGGCGTCGGCACCTTTGCCGTGCAGATCGCCCGGCTTCTCGGCGCGAGCGTCACGGCGGTGTGCAGCGCCGCCAACGCCGGCCTGGTCAAGGATCTCGGCGCCGTCCGGGTGATCGACTATCACCGGGAAAATTTCACCGCAGGCGGCAATCTTTACGAGGTCGTTTTCGATGCCGTCGCCAAAAGATCCTTCGGCGCGTGCAAAAAGATTCTCAGCCGCAGAGGCGTCTACATCGCCACCCTGCCGCAGCCCGGCACTTTGCTCAATCAGTACCTCACCGGTTTTCTCACCCGAAAAAAGGCGCGCACCATCGTCGTGCACCCCAACAGCGCCGACATGAACTGGATGCGCGGCCAGATCGAGGCCGGCCGGATGCACGTCGTCATCGATCGGGCCTATCCGCTGGAACACGCCAGGGACGCCTTTGCCCACAGCGAAACGGGGAAAGCGCGGGGGAAGATCGTCCTGAATATGGCGGATAAATGAGCGATTTTTCACCGGGAGGGGGCCGACGGTAATGGATTGACAGCGGCGGGTCAAACGGATATTTTCGATAAATTCCATAGAACCCATCGAGAATATCCATAGGACTTCGCCATGAATCTGCGGCAGATCGACATCTTCCTGGCCGTTGCGGACACCGGAAGCTTTTCGCGGGGGGCGGAGGCCACCCTGCTCACCCAGTCCACCGTCAGCCAGCATATCGCCACCCTGGAGGACGAAATCGGCATTCGCCTCCTCGATCGCACCGGCCGCGGCGCGGTGCTCACCGGAGGGGGCAAACTTTTTCTGCGCCACGCCCGCCGGGTGCGGAGCGAACTGGCGGCACTGGAACAGGCGATGGCCGGCTTTCGCGGACTGGCGAACGCCCCGCTGGCGGTGGCCGCCAGCAACATCCCCGCCGATTACCTCATCCCCGAAATTCTGACCTCCTTGGCCGCCCGTCATCCCGGCATCGTCTTGTCGGTCCTCTCCGGCGACAGCCGCGGCGCCCTCGACCGTCTGCTCGGCGGCGAAGTCGAACTGGCCGTCCTCGGCAGCCGTTTCGCCGCCGAGGGGGTTGATTTCACGGCGCTGGCGACCGACCGGCTGCACCTGATGGTCGGCGCGCAACACCCTTGGCGCGGGCGGGAATCTGTGCGGCTGGAGGAACTGGCGCAGATGCCGACCATTGCCCGGGAAAGCGGCTCCGGCAGCGGCCGGGCGCTGCACGAGGCCTTGCGGGGGGCCGGCTTCGATCCGGCGCGCCTGCGGGTCGCGGTCCGGCTCGGCGGCAACGAGGCGGTCAAGCAGGCGGTAGCCAGCGGCTTCGGCTTTGCCTTTCTTTCCGAGCTGTCGGTGGGGCGGGAGCGGGAACGGGGCGATCTGCATGCCGTTGCGGTGCAGGGGTTGCAGGTGGAGCGCCGCCTCTGGCTGGCCCGCCGCGACGGGCGCTCCCTGTCGCCGGCGGCCGAAGCCTTCGCCGTCCTGCTGCGGCAGCGGTGTCAAGACGAGGCAAATTAACATTGGCCTTGCCGCTGCGATTCATCTGTGGTAATTGCCTGAACTTATTTCTGACCTGAACCGGAGGATGCGATGAAACGTTTGATCGGTGCGATTTGGATCTTGATGCTGCTGCTGGCCGGCTGTGGCGACCCCGACGACCCGACCCGGGAAAACGATTTTGTCTTGCTGACCGCCATTACCATCCAGTCGGTGAACCCACAGATCGCTGCAGGCACCAGCAATCAATTTTTCGCCATCGGCAATTTTTCGGGGGAGTTCACCCGTGACATCACCGACGCTGCAACTTGGCAAGTCGCGGCGGGAAATGAGGGCGTTCTGCAGTTTACCGACACCGCCGGACTGGCAAATGGCAAGGCAGCCGGGCTGGCGGACATCACCGCTTCTCTCAACGGCATTTCCGGGGCCTTGACGGGTTTCGTGGTCTCCGATGCGATTATTCAGCAGCTGACCGTCACGCCGGCCACGGCGAGCGTAGCCAAAGGGCGACGGCAGCAATTCAATGCCCAGGGATTGTTTGGCCTTCCCCCCGACAGCTTCACGCAGGATCTCACGGGGAGTGTCACCTGGGAAGCCACGCCGTCCGGGGTTGCCACCATCAATGCAGCCGGCCTGGCGCAAAGCGTCGCCGTTGGCGATGCGGATATTAACGCAACCTTCGCAAACACCTACGGCACTAAATCCGGGACCGCCGGTTTCGCGGTGACTCCGGCGGTATTTGATCGGGTAGAGGTCTCTCCCGCCACCGTGACCCTGCCCCCCGGCGAAACCCATCCATTTACCGCCACAGCATTCATGAGCGACGACACCGAGCAGACTTCGGCCACCTTCACCTGGAGTTCCAGCGATACGGGGGTGGCAACAATCTCCGCCACAGGAGTAGCTACGGCGGTAGCCGCCGGCAGCACCAACATCACGGCGAGTACCGGGGGGGGAAGTGGCGCCGCCGCCCTCACCGTCGGCACGCTGCAGAGCATCGAAATCTCAGCGGCATCCAATACCGTGCAGATCGGCGGCGAGTTGCAGTTGATTGCCACCGGCAAATATTCCGGTAATGTCAGCCGGGTGATCACCTCCCAGGTCAATTGGAACAGGGTTCCGACTAACGCCGCCACCATTGACGCGAACGGTCTGTTTAAGGGCAGCTTAACCGGCCCAGTGACCGTGACCGCGACCTTAAACGGAATCAGCGGTACAAAGGAAATTACCGTCACCCAATAACCGGTGTTTTATTCTATGCTCGGGAGGGCATCATGAAATACATCCTGCTCGCCGGCTGCCTGCTGGCCCTGCTCGCACCCGCCGCTTTCGCCGCCGAGGGCGGTTTCTATCTCACCCTGCACGGGGGCGCGGCGATGGTCGACGATGTCGAAAACGACAGCGACGACGGCACCTTCAATTTCAGCTTCGATCCGGGCTGGCAGGCGGGGGCGGCGCTCGGGTACGATCTGCGCGACGCCTATCCGAACATCGGCTCCGGCCGGGTCGAGATGGAATTCAACTGGCGACAGAACGAGCTGGACGAAGCGGATTTCAAGAGTGGAGACATTGCCGGCAGCGGCTCGATTACCGCCGCCAGCGTCATGTTCAACACCATCGGCGAATACCGGGGCAATCTCCCCTGGATTACGTATGTCGGCCTCGGCGCCGGCGCGACACGCATCACCCTGGACGATTTGCGGGTCGCCGACAGTTCCCTGGCCGACGATGACGACATCGTGTTCGCCTGGCAGGTTTTGGCCGGCGTCGCCCGGCAGCTCACCCCCCGGCTCTACCTCGATTTGGGTTACCGGTATTTCGCCGCCCTGGATCCCGAATTCACCGATGCCAACGGAGAGGATTTCGAGTCCGAATATGTCACCCACAACCTCACCCTCGGCCTGCGCATGGATTTTTGATCGTTGGAGGCTAAATCGGAGTGGACTCTTTTCGCCGGCCGCGTTTGACAATGCGGCCGGCGGTTTTATAGGTAAAGGGATGGTGCAACCCTTACCAGTAAAGGAGTCGCCAAAATGAAGATATATTGGATTCTTTTTTTCGGCTTGCTAGTCGGAATCCTTGGATTGAGCGGCTGCAGCAGGAGCTTCTACGGCGGAGCGGCGGTCGGCGCCGCCGGCGCGGGAGCGGCCTACGAATACCAGGCGCACAAAGCCATCGAAGAACTTGATGAGGATTACAAAGCAGGCGAGATCACCCGGGAAGAATACGAGCGGCGTAAAAAGGAAATCCAGGAACGCTCGCTGACCCAATAAAGGAGAAGTTACTGATTTGCCTTCTCCGCCCTCTGCGTCTCGAACGAGCGCAGCGAGTGGGCGTGAGGCGGTTTAAAAGCGATCTCGCGCAGAGGCGCAGCGACCCAGAGAAATCCAAAAACAAAAAGCCAGAAGTGTTTTGCCTTCTCCGCGCCCTCTGCGTCGCGAACGAGCGCAGGCGAGTGGGCGTGAGACGGTTTAAAGGCGATCTCGCGCAGAGGCGCAGAGACGCAGAGAAATCCAAAAACAAAAAGCCAGAAGTGTTTTGCCTTCTCCGCGCCCTCTGCGTCGCGAACGAGCGCAGCGAGTGGGCGTGAGGCGGTTTGGGCTATTTTTCGTCGGCTTTGCCGTAACCGGTCATCTCGATGTATCCGTTACCGGACACCACCATCCCCGCCGATTCTCCCCGGATCCGCACCGCCCCCTCCCAGTAGCGCACCGTCGCGTCCAGTTCCTGATCGGCCAGCCACGGTACGATCTCCAGGTCGATGCCGGCGTCGGGAACCCGCAATCGCCAAAGGGCGGGGTAGAGCGCGCCGCTGGCCGGGCTTTGCCAGTGGTCGAGTTCGCGGATTTCCACCTCCCCAGGAGACAGGACGCGAAACGTGCCGTCCGGCTCCACCAGGGTGCCGGCGCTAAAAGGGGATGAACGGCCATCCTGCCGGCGCAGGCGGTAGAACATAAGCTCCCGCCCGTCGGAGAGTTGCAGCGCAAGCCAGTCCCATCCCGTCTCCTGCGCGCCGAGGGCGCTGGTGCTCCATTCCCGATCGAGCCAGGAGGCGCCGCGCACCGCGTACTCCTCTTTCCCGAGGCGGACGACGCCGGTCGTCGGCATCCGGGTGAGGGAATAGTAGTAGGAGGCGTTTCCCGCCTCGCCGCTTTTGCGCGAAAGCCCGCGCTCCCCTTGGAGCACAATCGGCTTGCCCTGCGCCAGCAGCAGATCGATGGCAACCTCCCCGGCCGCCGCCCGCAGACGCAGGGGGAAAATATTCGCCCCCTCCCCTTTCCCGATGACCGACCAATCCTCCAGCCAGACCCGGAAAGGCTCGGCCTGCGCCCCGGCCAGGCCGAGGGCGGCGCGGCTGAAGCGCTCCCAATCGTAAAACCTGCTTCCCGCCGGATCGGTGAGGGCGAAATGGGCCATGTAGACCTGCCGGGTGGCCCAGTTCGAAGCGCGCTCGGGCATTTGCGCCGCCAGGGCGACGCGGAAGAAGGTGAGTTGATAGCCGAAATGCCGCCCCCGGGCATCCTCCAGATTGCCGGTGAAATACCACCATTCGGTGCGGAAGTCCGGATGCGGACCGTGATCGACCGGAAAGACGAAGGGACGCGCTTCCGTCGCCCGCGCGTACCCTTCGGCCGCCGCGCCGCCGAGGGTCTCGGCGACGGAGAGGCGCTCCGCTTCGGGCGGTGCGGGAGCGGGCCAGGTGCGCCAGAGGACGAGCGCGGCGAGGATCGCCAGCAGGAGCAGCAGACCGATGGGCGCGAAGCGGCGCATCTCATTCCTCCCGCAGGGCGAGGGCCGGCGAAGTGCGGGCCATGCGCCAGGCCGGATAGAGGCCGGCGAGCAGGGCGGCGGCCAGCGCCAGAAGGAACGCCTGGCCGAGAACCGCCGGAGCGAGATCGATCTGCAAACTCCAGCCGAAGGAGCGCCGGTTGATGACCAGAATCAGCACCAGCGCCTGCAAAATCCCCAAGGGGATGGCGAGCACCCCGGCGAGCAGGCCGATGAGGCCGGTCTCGCCGGTGACCAGCGCCCACAACTGCCCCGGCGTCAGTCCGGTGGCGCGCAGCACCGCCAGCTCGCGCGCCCGTTCGATCTGCATCGCCATCAGCGCGTTGAGAATGCCGACAAAGGCGATGAGGATGGCCAGCATGCGCAGCACCGAGGTAATAACGAAGGTGCGATCAAAGGTGGCGAGGGAGGTCTCGCGCAACCCGCGATTGGAATAGACGGTCACCTGCTGCCCACCGCCCACCGCCCGGCGCACCGCCGCGACCGCCTCTTCGGCGTCGGCTTGCGGCGCCAGATACAGGCCAACGGCGTCCACCGTGCGGTCGTCCCAATACTCTTCGTAAATTTTTCGGCTCATCACCACCCGCCCGCGATCGCTGCTGTAATCGGTGAACACCCCGGCGATGGCGAATTCCCGCTCGCCGCCGGCGGTGCGCAGGCGCAGCGCGTCCCCCCGTTGCAGCCGGTGGCGGTAGGCGTACGGCTCGGAGACGATCACTGCCGGCGCGTTGAGCAGCGCCTGGCGGATTTGCTCCGGATCGCCGTTCGCGAAGTCATAACCAGCGAAACTCTCCGCCGGCATATCGACGACAAACAGGGAGGTCGGTCCCGTCGGGGATTCCAGTTCCAGATGCCGCGCCCGGGTGACCAGGCGCACCTCGGGCAGGGCGGACAGGCGCTCCACCACCACCGGTTGCAGAGGCGGCCGACTGCCGCTGACGGCGGCGGTCACGTAAATGTCGGCGCGCAGATAATCTTCAAGCCAGTGGACGAGGGTCAGGCGAAAGCTGCCGATCATGATACCGACGCCGATAGTGGCCGAGACGGCGACGACCAGGGCGGCCGTGGCCACCCCGGTGCGGCTGATGGAGGCGCTCAGGTTACGGGTGGCCATCCGCCCGAGCAGACCGAAAACCCGGCCCGACGAAAATTGCAGCAGGCGCAGCAGCGCCGTCGCCAACCACGGGACGATGAGCGCATAGCCGGCGATCAGGCAGAACAGGGCGCTGAAGGCAAGGGGAATGCTGCGCCCGGGCAGCAGAAAAATGGCGCCACCGGCAAGCAACAGCACCAATCCGACGCCGGCGACCAGGGGCGTCAGCCGCCGTCGGCCGCTTTCCAGAGTCGAGCGCGCAAGCACCGTGCGCGGCGCCGCCATCGCCGCTTCCCAGGCCGGCGCCAGGGCCGCCGCCAGAGACGCGCCGAGCCCGAGGGCGATCCCCTTGCCGAGGGAAAGCGGGCTGATCGCCAGATCGCGCACCGCCACCACAAAATACAGATCGTTGATGGTGCGGGTGACCAGATGCAGCAGTCCGCTGCCCAGCGCCAAGCCGATGAGGATGCCGAGGGCCGTCCCCGCCAGCCCGACCAGGGCGGCCTCGCCGAGGACCAGAAGAAAGAGTTCCCGCCGGGTCACCCCCAGGGTGCGCAAAGCGCCGAGCAGTTCCCGGCGCTGGAGGACGGAGAAGGAGAAGGTGTTGTAGATGAGGAACATGCCGACCACCATCGCCAGCAGGCTGAGGGCGGTGAGGTTGAGGCGGAAGGCCTCGGTCATTTGGGCGAGAAAATCGCCGCGACTACCGGCGGCGATGACGGTGGCCGACGGCGGCAGGACGGAACGGACCCGCGCCAGCATCTCCTGCCCCTCCGGCCCTTCCGGAAGCGCCAGGTCGATGCGGGTGAGCTTTCCGGTTTCCCCGAAATATTCCTGCGCGGTGGCGATATCGGTGAGCAGCAGGTTGACCAGGGCGCGGGCGGCGATCTCGTCCCCCGGCCGCAGGTAGCCGCGCAGCACCACGGTGCGGCGTCCGCCGCCAATCTCCAACTCCAGTTCATCGCCGGGGACGATGCCGAGATCTTCGGCGGTGGCCGACAGCAACAGAACGCTCCCCGGCTCGGTGAGCAGGGCGCTGAGCTCTCCCCGCCCCCCGACGGCGGGGACATAGGTGCGAAAGGGCGTCTCGGCGAAGGGGTCCACCCCCATGACCTGCAAGGTGTATCCGGGACGGGCGGGAACGGCGGCGTACCCCGCCACCACCGGCGCGCTGGCGCGCACTCCGACTTGCAGGCGCAAGCGCCGGTAAACCTCCTCGTCCAGCCCGCCGGGGCCGCCGACCACCTGGTGCGTGGCGCGGCCGGAGAGGGCGCGGGCGGAGATGCGGAAAGCCTGCTCGGCGCTGCTGTTGGCGAGATCGATGGCGACCACCACCGCCACCCCGAGGGCGACGCCGAGCACCGAAAAAAGCAGCAGCAGCGGACGGCGGCGGAAAGTGCGCCAACTGGCGCGCCAGAGGATCACCACGCCTCCGCTGCGCTCAGCCGCCCGTCGCCGACAGTCAGCACGCGATCGGCGCGGCCGGCCAACTCCCGGCTGTGGGTCACCAGCAGCAACGTCACCCCGGCCTGGCGCACCAGATCGTCAAGCAGGGCCATGACCAGCGCGCCGGTTTCCGCATCGAGATTCCCCGTCGGCTCGTCGGCCAGAATGAGTTGCGGCCGGTGCACCAGCGCCCGGGCGCAGGCCAGGCGCTGCTGTTCGCCGCCGGAGAGGCGGTCCGGGTAGCTGTCGGGACGGTCGGCCAGACCGACCCGCGCCAGCAGATCCGCCGCCCGCCGCCGCTCTTCGGCGCCGATCTTCCCATTCAGCTCCAGGGGCAGGAGCAGGTTTTCCAGTACGGTCAGGGTGGGAATGAGATTGAAGAACTGGAAGATGAAACCGATGTGGCGGCGGCGAAACAGGGTGCGCTCACGCTCGGACAGACCGGTGAGCACGGCGCCGCCGATCTCGACTTTTCCGCCGGTGGGCAGATCGATGCCGCTGATCAGATTGAGCAGGGTCGATTTCCCCGAACCGCTGCGGCCGATGAGGGCAACCATCTCCCCCCGGCCGAAATCGGCATCGAGATTCTGAAAAACGATCCTCTGCCGCTCCCCTTCGGGATAGATCTTGCTCAGGCCGCGCAGGCGGATGAGGGGGGTGGCTGGCTGACGGATAGCGTTTCGCTGCGGCATGTTCTCAAGTCTATCATTCGACGGTTGGACTGCGCTATGGGGGAAATGCGTTGCTACAGGTGGTCGGCGTCAATGTACTGGTCCCGCTCCTCGGCCTGCCGCCGGGAGCGGTCAATCCCCTGCTGGCGCGCACATTTTCCGCCTGTCTGACCACTGGCTGAAGGAACTGGCGGTCCCATAATACAAGCTTGCAAGTTATCGATGAGCCTGTGTCTTCAACCCCGCATCCCGCGCTTGCCCCTCTTTCCCAGGCGCCAGCCGTAATCGATGGCTCCCGCCGCGCATCCGCGCAGACAGCGGGCGCAGGAGAAGCAGTCGGCGGGAACGGGAGAGGCCAGAAGGCGGCCGCGGGCGGCTTCCAGCGGGCAGGCGTTGGCGCAGGCGTTGCATCGCGAACAGGTGCGGCGATTGATGCGGATGCCGAACAGGCTGTAGCGCTCAAGAAACCAGGAGAACCAGCCGAAGGGGCAAAAGATCTGGCAGAAAGGGCGGTAGACGAAAAGGGAGAGAAGCAGCAGCAGAAAGACGAAAATCGCCGCCGGCGGACCAAAATGCCCGTCGAAAAGGCGGAAGGGATCGATATGCGCGTACAGGCCGCCACCGCCGATGACGACGAAAAGAAAGGCGAGAAAAAACAGGGTGCGCACCGCCATAGTGATCAGGAAAGGCAACTGGATTTCCTTGCTTTGGCGAAACAGGGGAATCTTATATAGCAGTTCCTGCACGGCGCCGAAGGGGCAACCCCAGCCGCAGATCAGCTTGGTCCCGACGAGAGCCAGCACGGAGAAAAAGAGCAGGCCAAGCAGTCGGCTCCCCCAGGGGGCCTCGGCGGCCCACGGGAAGAAGGCCACCAACGCCCCCACCGGATTCGGCTCGCGGCCCAAGGCGAAGCCGAACAGGAGAACAGCGCCGAGCAGGGCGATGGTATAGATCTTCTGCGGGTAAGCCACGCGTTTACCGGGCGCCGGCCGGCCGCCGCGCACCAGCCACCAGAGGGCGAAAACAAGCAGGGGTGGCCACAACCCGTATTTAAGCCGGGAAAGGCTGTCCAGGGATGGACTCGCGGCGGCGAAAGCCAGCGTATTAAAGCCAGGGAGCAAAAGGAAGAAGAGGAGGAGGATGATTTTTCCGCGCCGGTGCATTCGACTCGTTTCCTGGCAAAGAGTTTCGGCGATTATCGCCCGGCATCGATGGCTTTGACAAGCACTTGCCCGTCTCCGGGCGGATGGAACGGAGCAACGATCTTGACAACAAACATGAAAAAGTATTCTATTCGATGAAAAGGGATGAAAGAATCTTTTTGCATCTTCGGCATCGCGCCCGAAACTCTTGCCTGGGGTCTCTGTGATAGCGGACTTGCAACTCTTCCGACAACTGATCGATCAGTCCAACGATGCCATCTACATCGTCGATCTGGAGACGGGCGGTCTGCTTTATGGCAATGAACGTTTGGCGCTCAACCTGGGATACGATCCACCTGATCTTCTGCGCCTGTCCATCACCGATATTGCCGGGGGCGCACCGGATAACAAAAGCTGGAAAACTTTCATCGAACAAGCGACCCGCCGGGACGAATCCTTTTTCGAATCGCGTCACCAGCACAAGAACGGACGGTATTTCCCGGTGGAGGTCAGCCACCGCCTGGTGCGCATGGCGGAAAAAAGCTATGTAATCTGCATCTCCCGCAATATCCCCGAACCCCAACAGACCGAAGCGTTCCTTGAGGAAAAAAGTCAGGTGGAGGCGGTTATGGCCGCTCTTGGCGACGGCCTGACCATGCAGAACCGGGATTTTGTCATTGTCTATCAGAATCTCGCGCACCAGAAACGGCAGGGCATGCGGGTCGGAGAGCAGTGCTTTCGCGCCTATCATGGCCGGGAAGAGATCTGCGAAGGCTGTCTGCTCGTCGAATGTTTCGAGGACGGCGAGATTCACCGGCGCGAAACGGTCGCCAACACGGAAAAGGGCCTGTTGCATCTGGAGGTGGTCGCCTGCCCGGTGCGCAACGCCCGCGGCGAGATTATCGCCGGCGTGGAGGTGGTGCGGGATATCACCGATCTGCGCCGCAGCGAGGGGCAGCTGCGCCAGCTCCTCGAATCGGCCGGCGAGGGGATTATCGGCATGGATCCCGAGGGCAACTGCACGATCTGCAATCGGGCGGCCGCCCTCATGCTCGGCATCCGCGACCGAGCGGATCTGGTCGGCCGGAATGTCCACGACACCATCCACCACGCCCGGGCGGATGGCGCCAATCATCCCCGGCACGAGTGCCGCATTCTGCAGGCGGTGCAAAAGGGGGAAATCTGCACCGCCGAAGATGAATCGTTCCGTCGCGCCGACGGCGAATGCTTTCCCGTGGAATACCGCGCCTATCCGATTCTTCAGGAGCAGAACGTCATTGGCGGAGTTCTTTTTTTCTCCGACCACACCGAGCAACTCCGGGTCAAGAGCCAACTGCGCGAGCATGAGAACCGCCTGCAGTATCTGGCCCACCACGATACGTTAACCCACCTGCCCAACCGGCTGCTGTTCAATGATCGGTTACATCACGCCTTGAATCAGGCACGTCGGAGCAAGCACCAGATCGCCCTGCTCTTCCTCGATCTCGATCGTTTCAAAAACATCAACGACACCCTCGGGCATGAAACCGGCGACGCCGTCCTGTGCGAAGTGGCCCGCCGGCTGCAGTCTCATATCCGGGAAGCGGACACTATCGCTCGCCTGGGGGGAGACGAATTTCTGGTTATCATCGAGCAACTCAACGATCCGTCGCACGCGGCGACCGTCGCGCGCAAGTTCCTCGACGCCCTGGCGCAACCGATGCAAATCGGCCGGCACGAACTGACGCTCACCGGCAGCATCGGAATCAGCATTTTTCCCGACGACACGCGCGATCTCGAAGGGCTGATGAAATGCGCCGATATCGCCATGTACCAGGCGAAGGAAAGCGGTCGCAACAATTACCAGTTCTACAAACCGGAGATGAACGCCCACGCCCACGATCTGCTGGTGCTGGAGGGAAACCTGCGCAAAGCCCTCAATCAGGATCAACTGTTCCTGCACTATCAACCGCAATTCGATCTGTTCAGCGGCGAGATAATCGGCATGGAAGCCCTCGTGCGCTGGCTGCATCCGGAATGGGGGGTGATTTTCCCCTTCGATTTCATCTCCTTGGCCGAAGAAACCGGGATGATCGTGGCTATCGGCGAATGGGTGCTCAGAACCGCCTGCCGGCAAAGCAAGTCCTGGCAGGAGGCCGGCTATGCTCCCCTGCGCATGGCGGTGAATATCTCCGGCCGCCAGTTCAAGCAGCCCGATTTTATCGCCATGGTCGAAAGTTGCCTGGCGGAAACCGGTCTCGACCCATCTGGACTCGAACTGGAGATCACCGAAAGCACCCTGATAGATGATTTGGCCGGCGTCATCGACACCATGCACGAGCTTAAGACGCGCGGCATACACCTGGCCATCGACGACTTCGGCACCGGCTACTCCTCCCTGAACCATCTCAAACGTTTTCCCATCGGCAAACTGAAAATTGACCGCTCCTTCATCCGCGATATCGGCAGCGAGGCGCACGACGCAGCGATCGCCAGAGCCATCATCGCCCTCGGCAGAAGCATGTCCCTTGAAGTCATCGCCGAGGGAATCGAGACGGCCGACCAACTGCAATTCCTCAAGGATGAGGGGTGTCGTTTCGGTCAGGGTTTCCTGTTCAGCAGGCCCATTATCGCCGAAGAGTTGAGGCGCTCATTTTTGCAAATTCCCTCCGCCGGCAAATTGTAAAAACCGTCATCCCCGCGACGAAATCTTGCGAAAGTTGAATTTCTCCGTGAATCCGGCAGAATCGTAGCAGAGTGCGCCCAATTTTCTGCGCAGGCGGCGAAAAGAGCGATTCATGGCGGATGCGACGACTATCCCCCCCGGATGGAACCATAATCCCTCGATCTGGCGTCAGCGCCTGCCCATCATCGTCCTTGCCCTCGTCGGCTTCGCCATCGCCACCTATCTCGGACTGTTCCAGATGAAGGTCATCGGCAGCGTCTGGGAATCGTTTTTCGCGACGGCAGCCGCAAAATCCTGACCTCCCGCATCAGTCATGTGCTGCCGGTTCCCGATGCCCTGCTGGGCGCCTTCGGCTATCTCGTCGATGCGGTTACCGGGGCCATCGGCGGCGCCCGGCGCTGGCGCAGCATGCCGTGGATCGTCGTCATTTTCGGCCTGGCGGTCGGCCCTCTGGGGTGGCGTGTTAAAAAAAACCGCCCCCGGAAGGGAGCGGTTTTTGCCTTTCAATACCCTGCAACAGGGCGTTTTGCCAGAAAAGGGCGGATCAGCGGGACGCCTTCTCCAGCACCATATCCTCTTCCTCGACGCCTTCGAGAGCCGGAACGGTAACCGTCGCTTCGCTCTTTTTCGGCCGCAGCGAGAGGGAGAGGACGGCGCCGACCAGCAGCAGCACGCCGGCGGCGGCGAAAGAAATGGTGCTGCCGCCGAATTTGGCATTGAGCGCGGCGGAAACCTTAACCAGCACGAAGGCGCCGATGCCCCAGGCGGAGAAGAGCAGGCCGTAGTTCATGCCGTAGTTCTTCACGCCCCAGTAATCCTTGGCAAAGGAGGGGAAGAGGGAGAGATTGGAGCCGTAATTGAAACCGATGAAGGTCGCCAGCAGGGTGACCAGGACGGCGCCGGACTGGGCGTTGCCGACCACCGGGATGGCGGCGAACATCAGGCAGGCCTGAAAAACCAACATGAGGATCAGGGTGTTGGCGCGACCAAGCTTGTCGGAGACAATGCCGGCGATGATGCGGCCGGCGGCGTTGCCGATCGCCATGACGGCGACGGCGATGAAGGCGTACTCGCCCATGCTCTTTTTGGCCATGCCGGCCATGCTGCCGATAACCATCAGGCCGGCGCCGGCGCCGACGAAATAGGCGAACCACAGGCTGTAGAAACGGCCTTCGCGCAGAATTTCTCCAGGCTCTTTGTCATTGGCCGCCGATTTTTTGGCGGAGGCCGGAGCGGCCCCGGCGGGAATATAGCCGACCGGCGGGTTGCTGATAAACATCGCCATGCCGCAGACGATGCCGATGAAAGCGACGCCGAAAATCATCATGGTGTTGTGCAGGCCATAGGTGCCGAGCAGGTACTTGCTGACCGGGGCCAGATAAACGGGAGCGATGCCGAAACCGGAAACGACGATGCCGGCGATCAGTCCGGTTTTAGCCGGGGAGAACCACTTGAGGGCGGGAGGGGTCGCCGCCGAGTAGCCGAAACCGAAGCCGCTGCCGGCAAGAATGCCGAAGCCGAGGATCCAACCCCAGTAGCTGGAGGTTTGCGAGCAGACGATGAAACCGGCGCCGACCAGCAGGCCGCCGATAATGGCGGTGAGACGGGGACCGACCTTGTCCTGGGCCTTGCCACCGAGGATCATCGAAAAGGCGAAGGCGAGGCAGGCCACGGCATACGGGTCGCCGGCGCCGCTGAAGAGTTTGCCGATGTCGCCCTTGAGCATGCTGTAGGCGTACAAAATGCCGAGCGCCAGGTTGATGCCGGTGCCGGCCATCACGACCTGCCAGCCTTTGGACTTCACGGTGCTTGCGTTGGTTGTCATCTCTCTCTCCTTTGGTGAATTGGAACGTGGATAAAGGGTGTTTTGATAAACAGCGGCATATCGCAGCCGAAAAGGCAGGGGCCAATTGACCCGGAAGGGTTTCACCAAAGGTTTCCCGTGCGGTTCGACCAGCGCCGGCCAGCCGGCGGGCTGGGTTGCGGGAAACAGACGCCCGGGGGAGGACTCGACCGCCGCCGCCTGCCATTCCCGCGGGTAGCGCGTGGCCAACTCCTCATATTTGGGACAGGTGTGGTGGCGGCTGTGGCAGTAGGCGATGATCACCGTGACATCGTGGGACGAGATGTAGCCGCAGCCGCCGACTTCACAGTAGTCTTCACCTTTGCGAAAGAATGGGCATACGGTGCTGCTCTGCATAGATACCTCGATTTGATGTCGGAAATGCCTGTTGCCATTCCCTATAGCAACCGGCATACCAATCTTTAAAAAACATTTATTCCTTTTATATTTCAACGACTTCCGAATGCGACAAACCATTTCGAATAATCAGGTCTGGCATCGGTTTGCAAAAATGCAAAAAGTCCGGCGGGATGAAAAGGCGGGAAAATCGCTTGCGCCGAAAGGGGCGGAAAAAACGGCTGTTGTCACGAATGACGGGCTTCGGGGCCCTTCGGCGGAGATAAAGTACGGTGATCGGGAAAGCAGGAAGCGGCAAAAAACAATGTTTTGCAAAACTGCAAAGCGTTGGCAGTCTTTCGCAGATCTGCAAATTCAATTTTCCCGCCTTGACTTACGCAAAACTTACGCCTATTCTTGAACATCTCGCAAAGGAGCTTGTGCCGTGAGTCCGTTAACCCCGAAGCAGAAAAAAATCCTCGATTTCATCACCTTGCATTGCGAGCGGGAAGGGTATCCCCCCTCGCAGCAGGAGATCGCCCGCGCTTTCGGCTTCCGCTCGCTGGGGACGGTGCAGAACTACCTGGTGCGCCTGGAACGGGAAGGGGCGCTGGCACGCACCTGGAATGCCCGCCGGGGAATGCGGGTGCGGACGCCGCCGCCGAGGGCCGCCGAACTCCCCCTGGCGGGAGTGGTTGCCGCCGGCCGGCCCATCGAGGCGGTGGAGACGCCGGGGAGCATCGACGTCCCCAGCTCCATGGTCGGGCGGGGGGATAACTTCGTTTTGCGGGTGCGCGGCGATTCGATGATCGGCGACGGCATCCTCGACGGCGACTACGTCGTGGTGCGCCGCCAGCCCGAGGCCGGCAACGGCCAGACGGTGGTCGCCCTGATCGGCGGCGAGGCGACGGTGAAGCGCTTCCAGCGCAAGGGACAGCGCATCGAACTGCACCCGGCCAATCCCACCATGACCCCCATCATGGTCGAAAACGAGGAAAGCTTCCGCATCGAAGGGGTGGTCATCGGGGTCATCCGGCATTGTTTGTAAATGCGCAGCGCGTGCTCGATTCCCCAATTGACGGATCATTTCATGAAAGGTAGGATGCCCGCATGAATGCGTCACTCCAGCATTTTCTAGCGGCCCGCAATCAGGCCAGGCGACTGGCCGCCCAGCAGGAAAATCCCTCCTGTTTTGCACGAAGATTCCTCGCCGGGATACTGACCGCCTATCGCCCTTCTCTAGACACACCACCTGTCAAGCCCCTGGCCCATCCTCTTGCCATAAAAATGGGTTTCCTGGCCCAATCGCTGGACATGGAAATGGCGGCCTATCTCGTCGGAACCACCTACACGGTTATGCTCCCCGACGATTACAGAGGCCAATACGGGGTCTTTTATACCCCTCCCGCACTGGTGGAACGGCTTCTCGACCTGGCCGAGCAGTCTGGAGTTGACTGGTCCTGCGCTCGGGTTCTGGATCCGGCCTGCGGCGGCGGGGCGTTTCTGGCCCCGGTCGCCCGACGTATGATGGCATCCCTTTCCCACCTTCCTCCGGAGACCCGCCTGGCGCATATTGAAACGCATCTGCAAGGTTTCGAAATCGACCCGTTCAGCGCCTGGGTATCCACGGTCTTTGTCACCCTGCTTCTTAAAGACGATATAACGGCGGCTGGCCGTCCCTTGGCCGAGTTGGTGCAGGTTGGCGACAGCCTGCGCACACCAGAGTCCTTCTATAATCACTTTGATCTGGTTGTCGGCAATCCTCCCTACGGCCGCATCAAACTTTCAGAAAAAGAGCGGTCGAAATGGTCCCGCAGCCTTTACGGCCATGCCAACCGTTATGGTCTGTTCTGCGACTTGGCGGCCCGCCTGATCGCCCCTGGAGGATCAATAGCCTATGTAACGCCGACCAGTTTTCTGGGCGGGCAGTATTTTCAATCGCTTCGGACGGTTCTGGCTTCCGAAACTCCGCCCGTGGCGATTGATTTTATTGCCGACCGCGAAGCCGTCTTTGCGGATGCCCTGCAGGAAACGTTGCTTGCTGTTTACAAAAAGCAGAAAGAGGTGGGCGGCAGGATGGCCATATCCAGCCTGACACTGAAAGAAACCGGAGCTGTGGAGATCGTAGCAAACGGTCATTACCCTTTGTCTGACAGTCCGGAGAAACCCTGGATCCTGCCCCGCACCCCCGACCAATCGAGACTGGCGACAATCTGCCATTCTCTGCCCTACCGCCTTGCTGATCTTGGGTATTGCGTCGCCACGGGACCGTTGGTCTGGAACCGCCACAAAGAGAGGTTGTTTGCCGACAAGGTGAAAGGGGCCATTCCGCTGATCTGGGCCGAATGCGTCGAACCATCCGGCTCCGGAATATTTACTTTCAAGGCAACCGGCCGGAATCACGTTCCTTGGTTCAAGCCGCCCAGGGAGAACGACCCCAATATCGTGCGGAGCGCTTGTGTTTTACTGCA
>Ga0265293_10000914_pt1 | contig 68005 bp, 47 predicted proteins | sample Munlanlewell138R_FD_192505 | JGI IMG/M metagenome (GOLD analysis project Ga0265293, IMG submission 192505) | Leachate microbial communities from a municipal landfill in Southern Ontario, Canada - Leachate well 138R | ecosystem: Engineered > Solid waste > Landfill > Unclassified | place: Canada... | reverse complement strand
ACCGTGGTTCTTTCACCGAATTACTCCACACAGAGGACTGCGGGCAGGTGTCGATCAATATCAGCAAACCGGGAATTACCAAAGGTCAGCACTGGCATAACTCAAAATGGGAGTTGTTTATCGTTGTACAGGGTCACGGTTTGATTCAGGAACGGAACATCAACACAGGCGAGACTGTTGAATTTGAAGTGTCCGGCGACAAGATTGAAGCGATTCACATGATTCCCGGTTGGACGCACAACATCATCAATCTGTCTGAAACCGAGAACCTTGTGACTGTCATGATTTGCAATGAAATCTTTAATCCCAAGCGTCCCGATACATTCGGAGAAAAGGTCTAGTATCATAACAAAGCAGAACATATGTCGTGATATATCTTGACAAATGCTCTGCTTTTTGTTATAATATCACCATCTATTTTTGTATGGCAAGAGGTGACCTATGGAATACATAGATGTTCATGTGGCTTCCGAAAAGTGGGGGGTGCCCGAACGCAGAGTGACCGCTCTTTGCCGTGCGGGGAGAATTGCAGGTGCGGTTAAAAAAGGGAAAAACTGGCTGATTCCCGGTGATACGATTGCACCGGCTGACGGACGCACCAAAGAATACTTGAAGCAGAAGAATGCTCCGATTGAGGTTTCCGGAAGTCAGACGCACTACACGGAAATCGGCGCGAACCGACACGCGATCGAGATGTTTGAAAAGACCTACAAGAAGTCGCCGGAATACACCGCGTTCACGCCTTACCGCATTTGCCCGATCGGTGCGCACAGCGATCACCAACTCGGAAAAATCACCGGTTTTGCAATTGATAAGGGAATCCATATTGCTTACGGACCGAAGATGAACGGCGTGATTGAAATTGCCTCCCTGCAGTTTCCGAAGCGGGCACAGTGGCACGTTGCTTCCACCCCGACCGAAAAGCAGGGCGACTGGGCAGATCATCTGCGCGGTGCAACAATCGCACTCAACAGTCGTTATCCGCTTCGCATCGCACTTTGCGCAGTGCTGGACGGGGAACTGCCCATCGGTGGGCTTTCGTCCTCGGCGGCGGTCATCATTACATTCCTGTCGGCACTTTCCAAACTGAACAATATCACACTTTCGCCGAAGGAACTGATTGAAATCTCCAAGGAAGCCGAAAACAAGTATGTCGGCGTTTCGTGCGGAAAACTGGATCAATCCTGCGAGGTCTATTGCCGGAAGAACAGTCTGCTCTATATGGATCTGAAAGACGATTCCTATGAATTGATTCCGCAAAATCCGAATATGAAGCCGTACGAAATCGCTATTTTTTTCAGCGGCTTGGAACGCGCTCTTGCCGGAAGCAAATTCAATATGCGTGTGGACGAATGCCGTTCTGCCGCCTATGCGCTCAAAGCGTTTGCAGGGATGGAATACGGAAAATTTGAGGAAACCAACCTGCGTGACGTGCCCTATGAAGTGTTTCTGAATTATAAAGATAAACTTCCTGAAAACTGGGCGAAACGTGCCGAACACTGGTACACCGAGTTTGACCGTGTGCAAAGAGGTGCCGAGGCGTGGAGAAGGGGAGACATTGAAGAGTTCGGTCGGCTTTCCTTTGAAAGCGGAAAATCCTCGATTTACAACTGGGAGACCGGCTCGCCGGAACTCATTAAACTTTATGAGATTATGACAAAGACCGAAGGCATCTACGGCGGTCGGTTCTCCGGTGCAGGGTTCAAGGGGTGCTGTATGGCACTGATTGATCCGGCGTTTGAACAATCCATTCTTGAAAAGGTTGAAAAAGAGTATCTGAAAGCATTCCCAAATCTGAAGGGCAAATATTCCGCGCACATTTGCCACACGGCGGACGGCGTGCTGTTGAAATGAGGTAGCAACATGAAATGTCTGATTTTAGCCGCCGGATATGCAACACGGCTTTACCCATTGACCGAAAACTTCCCGAAGCCACTTCTCACAGTTGGGGAGAAAACCATCCTTGATTGGCTGATTGACGATATAGACGCGCTCGGAGCGGTCGACGAATATGTTGTGATATCAAATCACAAGTTCGCATCACACTTTCAAAAGTGGGCAGACAGGAAAAAGCAGAAAATTACCGTTGTGGACGACGGAACATCTACCAACGAAACCCGCCTCGGCGCGGTCTGCGACATTCAGTTTGCCATTGACGAATTGGGACTGGATGACGATATGCTGGTGATCGCCGGAGATAATGTGCTTGATTTCAGTCTGACAAAGTTTATGACATATGCGCAAAAGAAGAAGACATCGTGTGTCATGCGCTACTATGAGCCGTCTGAGAAGAAACTGCTCAAATGCGGTGTTGTGACGGTTGACGGAAACGATAAAATCATAGATATGACCGAGAAGTCACCGAATCCCGCAACGAATTGGTGTACGCCGCCTTTCTATTATTACACGAGAGAGGACGCAAGGCTCGTCAGAAAAGGCATCGAATCGGGTTGCGGCACCGACGCGCCCGGAAGTTACATCGCATGGCTGTGCAAACAAACGACCGTTCACGCAATGGAAATGCCGGGCAAACGCTACGATATTGGGAACCTTGCAAGCTACGATGCGGTACAGAAAGAATACGGAGGTATTAAATAAATGTTAGCACCCAATATTGAACTCGAAAACAAGACAATTCTTGTCACCGGAGCCGCAGGATTCATCGGCTCAAATCTCGTCATGGAGCTTCTCCGTACAGTCGAACATGTGACCGTTATCGGTATCGACAACATGAACGACTATTACAATGTGTCCATCAAGGAGTACCGCCTTGCCGAGATTGAAAAGCTTGCCGGAGAGAAACCCGCGTCCAAGTGGATTTTCGTCAAGGGCAATATTGCCGATAAGGAAGCAATCACAAACATTTTTGAAGCATACAAGCCAGCGGTTGTGGTCAACCTCGCGGCGCAGGCTGGTGTCCGCTATTCCATTACCAACCCCGATGTGTATATCGAATCGAACCTCATCGGATTCTATAACATTCTGGAGGCATGCCGCAATTATCCTGTCGAGCATCTTGTATATGCGTCTTCGTCTTCGGTATACGGCTCAAACAAAAAGGTTCCGTACTCGACAGACGATAAGGTAGATAACCCTGTCAGCCTGTACGCGGCAACAAAAAAGAGCAACGAGCTGATGGCTCACGCTTACTCAAAGCTTTATAACATTCCGTCTACGGGACTTCGTTTCTTCACGGTTTACGGTCCCGCAGGTCGTCCCGATATGGCATATTTCGAATTCACCAATAAACTCCTCAAGGGCGACACGATTCAGATTTTCAACTACGGAAACTGCAAGCGCGACTTTACCTATGTTGACGATATAGTTGAGGGTGTCAAGCGCGTTATGCAACGTGCACCCGAGAAAAAGAACGGAGAGGACGGACTGCCCGTTCCCCCGTACCGCGTCTATAATATCGGCAATAACAGCCCCGAAAATCTGCTTGATTTCGTGACGATATTGCAGGAGGAGCTTATCCGTGCCGAAGTCCTGCCCGCCGATTACGACTTTGAAGCGCACAAAAAGCTCGTTCCCATGCAACCGGGGGATGTTCCGGTGACGTATGCCGATACTACCGCACTGGAAGCGGATATGGAATTTAAGCCGAATACAACCCTCCGCTCAGGACTTCGTAGATTTGCGGAGTGGTATAAAAATTTCTATAAAATCTGAAACACAATTCTGCTGTTGTGAGGTTGCCATATATCCAAAGGGACTGACCGATAGCATTCAGTTTATCCAAAGACAGATACACGGGAAATCGAGGTAGCGTCTGCGGAAAACGCAAAAAAAATCAACTGAATACTTTAAGGTGATATACATCTATGAAAATCGCAGTCGCCGGAACCGGCTATGTCGGTCTTTCCATCGCCACTTTATTAAGCCAGCACAACGAAGTCACCGCCGTGGACATCATCCCGGCAAAGGTTGACCTCATCAACGACCATAAGAGTCCCGTTGTGGACAAGGAAATTGAAGAATACCTTGCTGCAAAGGACCTAAATCTCAAAGCTACGACGGACGGAGATAGCGCCTACCGAGAAGCGCAGTTTGTCATCATCAGCACCCCTACCAATTACGATAGCACAAAGAACTATTTTGACACTTCTTCCGTGGAATCAGTCATAGAGCAGGTGATTGCCGTCAACCCCGATGCGGTGATGATTGTCAAATCCACCGTTCCCGTAGGATTTACAGAGGAAGTCCGCGTGCGTTATAGTTGCGACAATATTCTGTTTAGCCCTGAGTTCTTGCGCGAAGGTAAGGCGTTATACGATAACCTCTATCCTTCAAGAATTGTTGTCGGTGTTCCCGTTGGAAATAAGCGCCTTGAAAAAGCGGCTCATACATTCGCAGAGCTGTTGCAGGAGGGGGCTATCAAGGAGAATGTTGAAGTCCGTTTCATGAACCCGACCGAAGCCGAAGCAGTCAAGCTCTTCGCCAATACATATCTCGCTCTCCGCGTGTCCTATTTCAACGAACTTGACACCTACGCACAGGTGCGTGGACTTGACACCAAGTCTATTATCGAAGGCGTTTGCCTTGATCCGCGTATCGGCAGTCACTACAACAACCCCTCATTTGGTTATGGCGGATATTGCCTGCCAAAGGACACCAAGCAGCTTCTTGCCAATTATAAAGACGTGCCGGAAAACATCATTTCCGCTATCGTTGCCGCGAACAGTACCCGTAAGGATTTCATTGCCGATTCCATCATTGCCAAACACCCGAAAACGGTCGGCGTGTATCGTTTGACCATGAAAGCCGGTTCGGATAATTTTCGTCAATCGTCTATTCAGGGTGTTATGAAACGCATCAAGGCGAAGGGCATTGAGGTTGTAATCTACGAGCCGACAATGAAAGAAGATGCTTTCTTCAACAGCCGCGTCATTCGCGATCTTGACGAGTTCAAGTCTACCTGCGATGTCATACTTGCTAACCGAAATAATGAAGATCTCACCGATGTGCTCGACAAGGTATATACAAGAGATCTGTATTTTAGAGATTAACGAAAAGTGGTCTGGACAATTTTGTCCAGACCACAATTTTCATTTTATGTCAGATCTAACAATGGGTCTACTACAGAGTCTGCTCACACTCATCATGCGTCAATCATCATAGCAAAATAAACAAAGCCGCAAAATAAAACATCGAGTTTATCATATCGAGTAAAGATTGTGCGAAAGCGTTTAAGGCGAAGGAAATACCGCTCTATTTCATTTCTTTGTTTATATCGATCCTTATGGTACGCCCATGGATCTTTGCTGGTTGCTTTTGGGGCACAACAGGGATATGTCCTGTTTCAGTTGCTTTAGAGCGCATATTGTCGCCCTCCTATGCTCTGACCATTAGAATTATATCACGCTGAATGTCGTTTGCCAATGAGTGTGAACAGACTCTAATTGGCAATCTATGTTTGCGGCCGTCGGCGCCGCCAAAAAAGCCTTGAAAACCGGTGGTTTCAAGGCTTTTTCTTATCTCGGAGAGAAAAAATCATTCATCAAAGAGGGGGTTACACATGCTCGGCGGCCTCAAAGATCCCCTCGCTGAATGTCGGGTGCGGATGAATCACCGACGCCAGCTGCTCTCTTGTCAGGCCGTTTGCGATGGCAAGGGACAACTCAGCTATCATGTCGGTCGCGCGGCTGCACATGAGCTGGGCGCCGATGATACGGTCGGTATCCCCGTCTATGACGAGTTTGACAAATCCGCGGTCAGCCCCGGTCAACACGGATTTACCGTTCGCGGACATGAGGTGTTTGCCTGTTTTTACGTTGAGACCGCTTTTTTTCGCCTGTTCCTCGCTCAGCCCGACACAGGCAATTTCGGGGGTGGTATAGACGCACGAGGGGATTAGGTGCAAATTGACAGGCGGCGTTTTGCCGCACATCGCGTGCACGGCGTTGATCCCCTGAGCGGACGCGGCGTGCGCAAGCTGGACGCCGCCCCGTATCACGTCTCCGATGGCATAGATCCCTTTGATACAACTTTCAAATGACGAGTTCACCGGAATCTGCCCCCGCTCGGTTTGCAGGTCTACGCCTTCCGACAACAGCCCGGCAGTATTCGCCCGTCTGCCCGTGGCGATCAGTATACAGTCGGCCCCGACATGCAAGCTTTTGCCGCCTTGCGTGTAATGCATCGTCAATCCGCCGGTGTCCTCTATCTTTTCGGCGAGGGCGCCGGTGAGGATCTCCACCCCTCGTTTTTTCAAAATCATGCTCAGGTTCTGTGAGATCTCCCGGTCGAAATTGGGCAAAATACGGCTTTCGGCTTCAATGACAGTCACGTTGGAGCCTAAAAAATTGCAGATGGTCGCGAATTCCATGCCGATGACGCCGCCGCCCAGAATCACGAGCTTTTGGAAACGCGCGCCCTCCGCGGCCAGAAAATGGTCGCTGGTCACCACCCCGGGCAGGTTCGCGCCCGGGATGGGCGGGATGGAAGGAACCGAACCTGTGGCAATCAGCATGTGAGAACAGGAGTATTCTTTGTGATCGACAAGAACGACACCCGCTCCGAGAATTTTGGCTGTGCCGCGGATGAGTTCCACCTTTTTTGATTGAAAAAGGAATTCGATACCGCCCCGGAGTTGAGAGACCACCTCGTTTTTTCTTTGATACAGCTTGTCGATATCGCAGGTGACGTGTTCGGCACTGATGCCGAATTCGTCGCCGTTTTTCAGTTCGTGCAGCAGCTCCGCGGCGTGGAGTAAAGTCTTGGTGGGAATGCAGCCCCTGTTCAGGCAGGTGCCCCCGACCTCGCTGTTTTCAATCACCGCGGTCCTGAGCCCCAGTTGCGCCGCTTTCAGAGCGGCCGTATAGCCGCCCGGTCCCGCGCCGATGACCATCAAATCGAAGTCAGTCATCAAAATTCCTGCTCCTTTATCAAATTCTTGATGTCGCTTGTCATGTCACGCTCAGCCTCATCCGCGCAACTGATCTGCCCCAATGCCTCGGAAAGGAGATCGGACGAAAAGAAAACCCCTTGCAAGGCGGCGGGAATCCGGGAAATGAGCTCGGCGTTCATGGCATCGGAAAATACGGCTGCCTCAACAATCTGCCCGCCGTGCACGTGTAACTGCAGTTGTATCTCGCCCCAGGCAAACCTTTTCTCTAACTGACACGTGAATGGGATGGGACGACCGAATCGCCAGGTATCATCGGAAAACTTTTGCGTCAGTCTTTCGAGTTCGGCCTGGTTGATTTCATCCCTGCCGATGGGCTCCGGCGTGACACCGTACACCTCCTCAAAGGCGGTGATCAGGCGCGCTTTCATCTTCTCGACCGTGATGTCGGGGTTGATGTCGCAGAGATTGACCACACGCGATTTCACCGAGTCGACACCCTTTGACCTGAGCTTCTCTGCGGAAACATGGAGGTAATGCGACAGCATGGGGATGTCGGCATTGATCAGAATGGTCCCGTGGTGATAGCAACGGTCTCCCGTCTGATAAAACGCGTTGCCGGAGAATTTTCTGCCGTCTACCGTGATGTCGTTTCTGCCGGAGCGGCGGGCATCAATGCCAAAGGAGGAGACCGCTCTCAGGATGACCTCTGTCTGTCGGGGGACATCATAGGCAGCCTTGCGGGCTAAAAATGTAAAGTTTAGATTGCCTGTATCGTGGAAAACCGCCCCGCCGCCCGACAGGCGGCGGGCGACGTATCCGCCGCTTTCTTCCAGCTGGGCAACCCTGCATTCTTTCCAGCAGTTTTGATTTCTGCCGATGACCACCGTGTTTTTATTCTGCCACAGATACAGAATACATTCGTCCGGCCCTACCTGCAGGAGCAGGTATTCTTCCAGCGCCATATTGGGAAAAGGCACGTATCCCTCCGCGATGATATACCGTGCTTTGCGTATCATATCCACGTTGTTTGATATAGGGCTCCCTATATCAAAGCGCTCCTTTTTCTTTGCATACGGTATATGCCACCGGTGCCCTTTTGCAGGTTTCAGGCGTGAAAGTTGAATCTGAGCCTGGGGTTCCTGGCCGCCGCCACCTCGTCCGGCCTGCTGACAGGCGTTTTCTGCGGCATCTCATGCAGCGCTTGCGGATTTTCCCGTGCCAGCTGATAGATATCTATCAATATCTTTGCTGCCTCGTCCAGCGTCTCTTTCGACTCCGTTTCTGTCGGCTCAAACATCAAAGCCTCATGAACAATCAGCGGGAAATACATGGTCGGCGGATGCATCCCGTAGTCTAACAGCGCCTTGGCGATATCGAGCGCCGATACACCGGTTTCCTTTTTCGTTCGTTCCAGGGTGAGCACAAACTCATGCATGCAAAAGCCCTGATAAGCCACGTCATACACACCCTCCAGGCAGCTTTTCAGGTAGTTGGCATTCAGCACCGCATGCTCGGAAGCCTGTCTGATCCCTGTCGCGCCCAACACCTTGATATAAGTCAAAGCCCGGAGGATGACCAGAAAATGACCGTAAAAGGATTTCATCCGCCCGATGGAAGCCGTGCTGTCAGAGAAAAAGTATCTCCCGTTTTCCTCGGAAACGACCGGCGAAGGCAGGAACGGTGTCAATATGTCTTTACAACCCACAGGTCCGGCGCCGGGGCCTCCGCCGCCGTGGGGGGTGGAAAAGGTTTTATGCAGGTTTAAATGGATTACGTCAAAGCCCATATCGCCGGGGCGGACGATGCCCGCCACGGCATTGAGGTTGGCGCCGTCGTAGTACACCAGTCCGCCAGCGTCATGGATGATCTCCGTAATCTTCAGAATATTCGAGTCGAAGATACCGACGGTGTTGGGGTTGGTCAGCATTAAGCCGGCGGTGTCTGCTCCGGCGATCTCACGCAGCCGCTCCAGGTCCACGCAACCTTTGTCATCCGAAGGAATGTTGACGACATCAAACCCCGCCATCGCGGCAGACGCCGGATTGGTGCCGTGGGCGGAATCCGGTACGATGATTTTCTTTCGCCCCGTGTCCCCCCTGGAGTGGTGATACGCTTTGATCAGCAGCCACCCCGCAAACTCCCCGTGAGCCCCCGCGGCACCCTGCAGGCTGATGGCATCCATCCCCGTGATCTCGCACAGGTATTGTTGCGCCTGATACATCGCCTCCAAACAGCCCTGCGCGCTTTCCTCGGGTTGCAGCGGGTGAATCTTGGTGAAGCCGGGGAAACTTGCCACTTCCTCATTGATTTTCGGATTGTATTTCATGGTGCAGGAGCCCAAAGGATAAAATCCGTTGTTCACTCCGTGCACCTGCTCTGCCAGAGCGGTAAAATGGCGGGCGATTTCAATCTCGGCAAGCTGCGGCAGCCTGGGTGCCGAAGGCCTGAGCAACTGTTGCGGCAGACGGTAGCTGCCGACATCGCTGTCGGGCAACAAGGAGCAAGCATGCCCCTGCGTGCTTTTTTCAAAAATCAGTTTCACTGAGGCACACCTCCTTCACTGCCGCTACCAGAGCATTGATCTGCTCTTTTGAATTCATTTCGGTGACGCACCAGAGTATCTCGCGCTCACTCAGCCGATAGCCGCCCAGGATATCCCGCTCTTCAAGCTGATGTAAAAGAATGTTTGCATCCACCGGGCAAACGGTGACGAACTCGTGAAAGAATTCACCCGTATGTTTCAAGGTGAAGCCTTTGACGGAGCAGAGTTGCTCGGCGGCGTAATGCGCTTTGGAGACGCATAGTTCAGCCGTTTTTTGAAGCCCGGACGCGCCCATACAGGACAGATAGACCGACGCGGTCAGCGCGCAAAGCGCCTGGTTCGAGCAGATATTGGACGACGCTTTCTCGCGCCGGATATGTTGCTCTCTTGCCTGCATGGTTAACACAAACGCTCGTTTTCCGTTTCTGTCCAGGGTTTCGCCGACGATTCTGCCCGGGAGCTTTCTCATCATGGCGTCAGTGCAGGCCATAAATCCCAGATAGGGGCCGCCGAAAGAAAGCGGCATCCCCAAAGGCTGTCCTTCACCCACGGCGATATCGGCGCCGCAGTCCCCGGGGGGGGTCAGAATCGCCGCGGCGATGGGGTTGACGGCCATGATGAATTTGGCGCCGGCGCTGTGGACCGCTTCCCCGATGGCATCGGCATCCTCGATCATCCCGTAAAAGTTGGGCTGCTGTACGCACACACAGGCGGTATCCTCGCCTACCAGCCGGCGGAGCGCCGTGAGGTCTGTTTTCCCGTCCCGGACAGGCGCTGTGACAATCTCACAGTCGCCGCAATAGGTCTGGACGGTCGCGACGGTCATGGGATGCAAGGCCGCGGACAGAATGATCTTGGTGCGCTTTTTATCACGGCACATGGTCACCGCCTCCGCGGTCGCGGTGGCTCCGTCGTACACCGAGGCGTTGGAGACATCCATGCCGGTCAGCTCGCAGATCATGGTTTGGAACTCAAAAATGCCCTGCAAAAGCCCCTGGCTGATCTCCGCCTGATAGGGGGTATAGGCGGTTAAAAACTCTTCTTTGGCGACAATGCTCCTGACAAGCGGCGGGATAAAGTGGTGATAAGCGCCCGCGCCACGAAAAACAGAGGCGAACACTTTATTTTTGGCCGCAAGCCTTTCCATATCGCAAAGAACTTCCAGCTCGGATTTTCCTTCCGGTATATTGAGGCTGTCGATTTTCACCTCTTCGGGAATGGCACAGAACAAATCGCTGACGCCGGAGGCGCCGATTTTATCCAGCATCTCCCGTTTTTCATTGTCGGTCACCGGGGTATAGCCGCCCATGCGCTATGCCTCCTCGGCGCAGAGTTTTTCATATTCTGCGGCGTCTAACAGTTCGACTTTGTCGGTGATATCGCCCACCACGATGAACCAGCTGTCATAGGGGGCGCTGTTGATGTTCTCGGGGGCATCAAGCAAATCTTCGTTCACCGATTCAATGGTACCGGTGACGGGGCTGTATACGTCGGATACGGCTTTGACCGATTCCACGTCCGCAAAGGATTCGCCGGCAGTAATCGCGTTTCCTGCCTCGGGCAAATTGACAAACACCAGGTCCCCGAGAGCTTTTTGCGCAAAATCGGTTAAGCCGATTTTCGCTGTTTTTTCATCAGTAAATTCCACCCATTCATGTGTTTTGGTGTACTTCAAGCCGCTTCTGATTGCCATCATTTTGTCTCCCTTATCGTTTGATTTTATAAAACGGAAGCGCGGTGACCTCGGCGGTGATTCTCCGCCCGCGGACATCCGCCTCTACCGTTGTGTTGATTTCAGCAAAGTCATTATCTATGAGCGCCATGGCAACCGCCTTGCCCAGGTAGGGGAGGTAGGTGCCTGATGTCGTGATGCCGACTGGCTGTGTGCCGACATAGAGTGCGGTGTGTTCCCGTACAATGCCGCGCCCTGTGATGGTCAGCCCGACGCGTTTTCTTTTCGGCGGGCCCAGCCGTTCCAGCGCCGACTTGCCGAGAAAGTCGTCTTTCTCCATCTTCACGGCAAAATGCAGCCCTGCCTCAAACGGCGTGATATCCTCGTCGAGCTCATGGCCATACAGGGGCATCGACGCTTCCAGCCGCAATGTATCGCGCGCGCCCAGCCCGCAAGGGAGCAAGCCCAGGTCTTTACCAGCCTCCAGCAACAGCTCCCAAATCGCAGGCGCATCCTGGCTCGGCATATAGATCTCGTAGCCCACCTCTCCGGTATAGCCGGTGTAGGAGATGATGCAGTTGACATCTCGGATTTTGGCGTCGCCGTTAAAATAATAATACTTTTTGGGAATGGATTGCTCATCCGTGATTTTTTTAAGAATTTCGGTGGATAAGGGCCCCTGCAGCGCTATTTGTGACATGTCATCGGAAATATCCCGAATATCGACCTCGCCGAACGCATGCGCCTGCATCCAGCGGACATCTTTCGCGCGATTGGCGGCGTTGACCACCACCATGTACTTGACATCACTGTATTTATAGACAATCAGGTCATCGACCACGCCGCCTTGCTCGTTGCACATCAGGCTGTAACGAACCTGGCCGCATACCATGTTTGAAAAGTCGTTGGTGAGCAGGCGGTTGAGATTCACAAGCGCGTCCTTGCCTTCATAAAGCACTTCTCCCATATGAGACACATCAAAAAGCCCCGCCTTTGTCCGGACCGCCATATGTTCGGCGATGATGCCCGTCTCGTATTGGACGGGCAGCAGGTACCCCGCAAACGGAACCATCTTTCCGCCGCCGGCCACATGCCAATCGTAGAGTGCCGTTTTCAAATCCATGCTGTGTCTACCTCCGTTTTTGCAAGAAAAAAGACAGGACACACGAAAAATGGTGCGTCTCTGCCTTTTTACCTGAAAGATTCTTCCCAAAGGAATTGCTTCTTCGGTGCCAATTTGATGGCTTTCCAGAGTTTCGTCCAAATTCGGTTCTTTTGCCTGAGAGTTTAGCGCAATTCACCTTCGGCGCCGCTGTGCAGCGGTCTCTCCCGAATTCTTCGCTCGAAATATTCAATTTTAAGTGCGTGTTCTATGCCAAAACGCCTGCTTTTGGTTGCATCTGATTTTATGTAAGATTATACAATAATATTCCGGGTTTGTCAATACTGTGTTTGTCAGGAAAATTCATCTTGACAAGCGTCCCGAAAGGGTGTAATATGGTTGTAAGTACGGATACATGTGAGAGATGATGAATAAGATAGCGGCATCTATCAAGGAACGGCGCAAGGCGGCGGGGTGGACGCAAAAACAGTTTGCCACGCGCGCCGGGCTCGGGCTTCGCTTTATACGGGAGTTGGAGCAGGGGAAGGAAACGGTGCGCATGGACAAAGTCAATGTGGCGCTTGCCATGTTCGATATGGAAGCCGTGCCCGGCAAGAAGGGAAAATGATTACGGGGGCTTTCGGGGAAGCGATTCGGGACCTGAGGCAGCGCTCTTGCGGAAAGCGACGCGGGGATAGTTTTCTTGTGGTTTCAAAGGGGGATAGGACAGCCCCCTTATATGTAAAACAAAGAGAGGTGTTTGTTTTGAAGGTATCGGAAATTCCATATGTGCGTTATACCATTGAAGAAGGCAAAGAGGCTTTTGAGGAGTTCAGGAAATCTGTCACGGCTGCCAAATCTGCCCGTGACGTGATGGCCGCGCGGGAAAAATTCATGGGTTGCTATATTGACTTTGTCACCGCCGCATCGTTGTCAAACTGCAGATTTACACTCAATACAAGGGATGAGTTCTATCAAAACGAAAAAGACTATTATGATCATGCCACCCCACTGTTCCAAGAGATCATGGTTGAATACGCGGATATCATGCTGACATCCAAGTACAGAAATGAACTGGAAAAGATGCTGAATCCGAGAATATTCAAGTCCTACGAAATAGCACAGAAAGCTTTCAGCAAGGACACCATTGAGGAATTGCAGACGGAGAACGCCATCACCACCGAATATTCCAAGTTCATGTCTGAAATGGTTTTCCATTTCAACGGCGAGGATATGCCCCTGTCGGTGTTACGGGGATATTTCGAGAATTCGGACAGAAAGATCCGCAAGGATGCGGCGCAGGCATTGGGGCAGGGCCTTGCAAAAAATGCCGACAGACTGGACGACATCTATGACAGGCTGGTGAAAATCCGTGATCAAATAGCCAAGAAAATGGGGTATGAAAACTTCATTGAGCTGGGCTATTACCGGATGTCGAGAATGGATTATGACGCCCCCATGGTCTCAAACTTCCGCAAAAACGTGGCGTGCGACCTGGTGCCTGTCGTGAAAAAGCTGAAGGAAAGCATCGCGGAGAAGTTTGGCTGGGAACGGTTTATGTTCTATGACAATGAGGTTTACAGTGTCGGAGAAACGCTGAAACCGAATCTGTCAGTGGACGGAATATTTGCCGCCGCCGTTGAAATGTATGACGACATGGATTTGGATGTCGGCAAGTTTATGCATGAAATGATCGAGGCAGAGGCCTTTGACGTATTGCCGCGTGACGGGAAATGGGGCGGGGGATATTGCACCACGTTTATGAAGTACCAACAGCCCTTCATTCTGGCCAATTTTAACGGGGGATGCGGCGATATTGATGTCATCACCCATGAATTCGGCCACGCGCTGGCAGCCAAACATGTTTTCAGGTACGGTGATATCGAGCTGAATGTCGGCGGGATGGAAACGGCCGAATGTCATTCCATGGGCATGGAGTTCTTCTGCGAGCGCTATATGGAAAAATTCTTCGGGGAGAATGCGGATAAGTACCGGTATAAGCACCTGATGGACGCGCTTTCCTTCATTCCGTACGGGGTGATTGTGGACGAGTTTCAACATATAGTTTATGCCCACCCCGAGATGACGCCCGCCCAAAGAAAAGAGGCGTACCTTTCGCTTGAAAAGAAGTATCGCCCCTACTTGAGCTATGAGGGGATCGAGTACCTGGAAGAAGGGACGCGCTGGCAGTATCAGATGCATATCTATGAAACGCCGTTTTATTACATCGACTACTGTCTGGCCCAAACGGTCGCCATAGAATTTTTTATCGCGTCCAAAGATAATTACCGGAACGCCCTGCAAAAATATCTGGAATTCTCCAAAAAAGGCGGCACACAGGCGTTCGAGTCTCTCGTGAAAGGCGCGGGCCTGGTTTCTCCCTTTGAGGAGGGCGCTTTGAGGAATATTTTCGGCGAGGTGGAAAAAATCATCGAAGGGTTTGAGGCGTAAGGGGTGAATTTCTTTTCCCCGCCATTTCTGCGGCTGAAAACCGCAAAAGCAGCCGCAAGGGTAACCTCGCGGCTGCTTTTTTATATGGTTGGAATGATGCTTTGCATGGCTGGGAGGTTGGTGTGAAAAGACAAAAAACCATGTTTGGCTGAAAGGTGTTCTATTGACTATTCCTCGACCTGCGCTTTGCGGGAAAAGATCGGTCTCATGAGCGCGGGGTCGAATTTTGCTTTTCGGTCATAGGTGTAGAGTCCGTTCTGTTCCTGCTCGACATCGGTCAGCTGTGTATAGCAAAACGCGAACATGGCGGGGTTGTCCAGCAGCACATCGGTCAGGCCTTTCAGGCGTGCTAAGAAATCCCGGCTGCTCTGCGGTGCCCGGCCGTAGCCCCAGCCGTCCTGGCTGTCGGTCCACCGGATCCCGCCGTACTCGCTCACAAAGAAAGGCAGGTGGTTATCATAGCGCTGGCGCTGGCCGCAGTGGTCGGTATGGCTGCCGTCAAGGGCGAGCTTCCGATAGTGCTCGGCAAAGGTCTCCGGGTTCTGCTCATAATTGTGCACGTCGTAGATATCGGTCAGCACATGATAATTGCCGCTGGCGTCGATACACGGGCGTGTCGGGTCGGCCGCTTTCGTGGCTTTGTAGACGGTCGCAAGCAGGGCATCGTATTGCTTTCTTCCGTCCCGATCCCATGTTTCGTTGAAGGGGCACCAGCCGACGATGGCCGGGTGGTTAAAATCACGGTCGAGCACCTCCAGCCATTCGGGGAGGATGCCGTAGATGGCGTCAGGATAGGAGTGGTCCAGTCCCCAGCTCGGAAACTCGCCCCAGACCAGATAGCCCTTGCGGTCACAATGATAGAGGAAACGCTCCTCAAATACCTTTTGGTGGAGTCTCGCGCCGTTGAAGCCCATGGCAACGGCACGGTCAATATCCGCCGCCAGCTCGGCATCGGAGGGGGCGGTGTAGATGCCGTCGGGGTAAAAGCCCTGGTCCAGCACCAGCCGCTGGAAAACCGACCGGCCGTTCAAATAGAATTTCCTGTCGTGGTAATCAATACTTCTCAAACCGAAATAGCTCCTGACTTTGTCCTCTCCATAGGTCAGGACAAGGTCATGCAGGCCGCCCTTGCCCAGCTCCCACAGGTGCTTTTCGGCAAGCTCAAGCGTCAGGACAAGCGGCTCTCCTGCAGAGGCGGCCGACACCTTTCCCATGCTCCGTCCGTCATAGAACGCCTCGGCGCAAAAGGTTGACGCGCCGCAGAGGTCGGCTGTCAGCACGAGGTTGCCGGTTTCGAACGAGGGGTAGTATTTGACTTTTGTGATATGCGTTTCGGGCAGAAACTCCAGCCATACGGTCTGCCATATACCGGTGGTTCTGGTATACATACAACCGTGCGAGGCATATTCGCCGCTCTGCTTCCCGGTGGGGATCATTCGGTCGCGTTCGTTGTCCTCGGCGTGGACGGTGATGGTGTTCACGCCGGCACGGAGGTACTCGGTGACGTCGAAACCGAAGGACACATAGCCGCCCTGATGGGTGCCGCACCTGACGCCGTTGACGTAGACGGTGGCCCTGTAATCGACGGCGCCGAAGTGAAGCACCGCTTTTCCCTGCAACTGACGGTCAGGCAGCTCCACCGTGCGTTTGTACCACACCGACGTCATAAAATCGGTGTCGGCAATGCCCGAAAGCCGGCTTTGCGGGCAAAACGGGATGGTGATCGTCTGTTTCAGTTGTATGGCGTCATCGTAGAGCTTTCTTGCCGCGCCGCTGTTGCCGCGGTCTATCTCGAACTGCCAGGTTCCGTTTAAATTCATCCAATGTTCTCTTTCAAACTGAGGCTTTGGATGTTCCGGCCGATAGATCATGAGTCTCATCCTTTCCGTCGCTCAAGACCGGGAAATATTGCGTAGGCACGCTTGAACTTTGCATTTATATTTAGATTTTGCCACAAAAGCCCTGGAAAGTCAAGTTGTTTTGTCATTTTCCAAAACTGACTTGGGTTAAGTTTTGGTTTGTCCGCGATAGCATCATTGTTTTTTTGACTTGGTAAAGAAATTTTCACAAAATATAAAAAAGATCCCGCAGGCCTGTGAAAACCTGCGGTTCTTGTTTTTATGAATTTTCTCCATGTGCGCTTTCAGTTGTTTGTGGTGAAGACAGTATAGACTTTTCTTTTGAATATGGGAGAGAAAACTCCGATTGTGGTGAAGAACAAAGCAAGAACAAACTCTATGAAAGCATGCTTTTGGGTCGGTACGATTTTTCTGAGGAGGAGGCCGGTTATTCGCTGCCTTTCATGCACAGGGTTCGCCCGCCGTCCACCGGGATATTCTGGCCGGTGATGAATCGGGCGTCGGCAGAACACAGGAACCGAACGGCACTTGAAATATCCGGGGCACTGCCGCGAATCCCCAAAAAGTTGGTGGTGCACATGCCGGGGGCATCATCGGGGACCCAGGCGTTTCCGACAGCGCCGGGCGCGACGCCGTTGACCGTGATGCCGTAGGGGCCGACCTCTTTGGCCAGGGAACGAATCATGGCAATGACGCCGCCTTTTGCCGCGGCATAGTCGGTTTTATTGACCAGCCCATTGATGCCGATGGCAGAGGTGATGTGGACAATGCGGCCGCCTGCTCCCTGCAGGATCATTTGTTTGGCGGCGGCACGGGACACATAGAGCGCGCCATACAGATTGACTTTCAGGACGCGATCGAGTACATAGTCTTCCTGTTCCGCAAGCGGCAGGTATTGCGCATGGGGGCCCGCGATTTTGGAGCTGCCGCCGGCGGCATGAACCGCGATATCCAGTCGTCCGTAGGCGGAGACCGTCATGGCCACGGCTTCATTGACAGAGGCAGAGTCGGTCACATCGCAGTACACGGCGCGCGCTTCCAAACCGAGAGCCTGCACCTCTGCCGCTTTTTTCTCTGCTGTTTCAAGGTTGCTGTCTGCCAGGACGACAATGATTTGTTCCTTGGCTAAATCTTTCGCGATTTGTCCGCCGATATAGCCGCCGGCACCCGTAATCAAAGCCACTTGTTTCATGAGCGTTCCCCCTTAAAACATTTGTTTGACGGCATCCATGATGCGCACGGAGAGTGCGAGATTGGGCTGCGTGTAGTCGACCCCCGGACGCACTTCATCGTTACAAAACACGAATTTGGAACCCAGAATGGGGCAGATGATGCGTGTCATGGGCCCGTATTTGCCGGAGGCATGTAAATGCACCGGCGTCCGGATTTCTTTTTGCAGTTGCCGGATGGAGTGGAATGTTTCGAACATCTCCTCTTCGGTGTTGGCCAAGGTGACGATTTTGATGATATCCGGGTGCCGTTTTTCAAGATAGAGACAAAGCTCGGTCAGCCGGTCCCGATCGAGCGGCACACCGGCATGGGTCGAGAGCAGCACCTCTTTGCCCATGGCATGGACCGCTTCAATGAGGGCACATTGCTGCTCGATGGCGCGCGCAGACAGGGTGACCTCTTTGGGGTGTGCGTCGAGAAAAGAATAGCCGGAGGCAAACGGATTTTCCTTTGTATAAAATGCTTTTGCGTCGGGGTCAAAAGAATAGCCTTGAATGTCAATCACGTCGCCGCCCGCCCGCAGTCCTTCCATAGAGAGGGCGAGGCGTTCTTCGTCGGACCAACTCATCACACTGCCATCCAGTTTGACAGAGTAGTTGAGGATGGCGGCGGACACGGTGGTATAAGAAATGATTTCTTTGATAGAGTCGTAATTTTGGTACTGTTCATCAAGAAAAGACAGGTGCAGGTTGATACCCCGGGCGCCGTGTGCTTGGGCGTTCAAGATATTGGAGATGGCAAGATCTTTGGTGGGCTGTCTGATGCTGGCAATGCAGATCGGCGGCGGCTGTTGCAGCAATGAACGGTTTTTCATGGTTGTCCCTCCCTGTAAAAAGGCTCAGGGTATCTTCTTGCCACCAGTCTACTCAGCGGCGCATTTTTTTCAATGGAAATCTTGATACTTTTTGTAAATTATGATACTATAAATAAAAGATTGTTTTGGGAAGGTGCTCCTATGAAAACGATGACCGTCACCAACATTCATGTCATCACCACAGCATATAATCATGTGGGGAGAGAGGGGGGAACTCAGAACCGATATGCCTCTGCCCTCCTCTTTAAGTGGGAAGGTGAAACGGAATATACCCAGGGATCAAGACGAGTGCGCTCGAACCATGCGAACCCGATTTTCCTGCCGAAAGGCTCCGGTTATCACTGGAAGTGCCTTTCTCCGGGCAGATTTTCTTCGATTGAATTCGATACCTTGGAGGCGCTTCCGAAAGAGATTGCCGCGCTTCCTTGCCGTCAGATGGGCAAAATTCATGAGCTCATTGATCAAATGGAAAAGCGAAGTCTGTTGAAATCCTCTTCCTATGAAATGGAGAATATGCGGGATTTCTATGCCATTCTGTACTTGCTGGCGGAAGAACAAAAGAGTCATCACGCTGCCACTCTTTCGGATGCCTTGGATGCTGTTTTGTCCTATATGGCGGAGCACATGGCGGAGGCGGTGACGAATGAGCAGCTGGCCCGGGTGTTGGGGGTGAGCGAGGTGTACTTTCGAAAGCTCTTTACCAAAAAATACGGCGTGTCCCCCATGCGATATCGGAATCATTTGCGGATTGAAAAAGCCAAAGATATGTTGCTCTTTGATTTTGATCGGCAGGAAGGGATTGCTTTGATGCTCGGATATCATGATGTCTATCATTTCGGAAAGGCGTTTAAGATGGCGACCGGTATGACACCGGGAGAGTGGAAAAAACAGCAGGAAACAAGGCGCAAGGAGAGTCTTTCCCCGGTGTTGCAGCCTGACACCGGGGAGGGAGAAAACTTCTCGCAAAGCTCTTGACAAGCGGCGGCGCATAAGGTATGCTTCATCATAATAGGTCACGGAGAGAGGAGGAAGAAAACTTGAAAAAAGTCATTTTAATCGGGGCCGGGATTCGCGGTCAGGGGTACACCAACCTCATGGCAGAGCAGACTGACTTCCAAGTGGTGGCGGTCGCTGAGCCGATAGAGGAGCGGCGGCTGTATGTGCAAGAGAAGCATCGGATTCCGGACGAGCGGTGCTTTGAGAGCTGGGAGGGGCTGCTGGCGCTGGGGAAAATCGCGGACGTTTGCATTGTCGCCACCATGGACAGGGAGCACACCGCGCCCGCGCTGGCTGCCATGAAGGCAGGATATGACCTGCTGTTAGAAAAGCCGACCGCCCCCACGCCCGAGGAGTGCGTGCTGATCGAGCAAACGGCACAGGCGCACGGGAGATTTGTGCTGGTGTGTCACGTACTGCGCTACACGCCCTTCTTCCGGCTGCTGAAAAAGCTGATTGATGACGGGGAGGTGGGGCAGGTCGTCAATATTCAGCACAACGAGGGTGTCGGCCATCTCCACCAAAGCCACAGCTATGTGCGGGGGAACTGGGGGAACAGCGACCGCTCGGCGCCGATGATTCTCGCCAAGTCCTGCCATGACATGGATATTTTGCAGTGGCTTATGGGCGAGGCGTGCACCAAGGTGCAGAGCTTCGGCACACTGTCCCACTTCACCCGTGACAATGCGCCGGCAGGTGCGCCGGAGTTTTGTATTGAGGGCTGCCCGGTGGGGGAGAGCTGTGTGTATAATGCCGTGAAGCTGTACCTGCACAGCAAAAGCAACTGGTTCAGGTGTGCCGCGACCAAGCGTATCCGGCCCACCGATGCGGATGTGGAGAGGGCGATCCGCACGACAAACTACGGCAGATGCGTCTATCAGTGCGACAACAATGTGGTGGACCACCAGGTGGTGAACCTTGAGTTTGAGAATCGGGCGACGGCGACCTTCTCCATGTGCGCATTCAACCAGGGCTCCCGGACCATCCGCATCATGGGGACCAAAGGGGAGATCATGGCGGATATGGGGGATGACTTTGTCTCGCTCTTTCGTTTCTCGAGTGGGGCTGTGGAGAAAATCATCATCAGTGAGGCACTTTCCGACCAGAGCATTGTGGGCGGGCATGGCGGCGGTGACGGGGGGATCGTGCGGGCACTCGCCACCCTCGGGGACAAGCACTCCCCCTACAGGGATTCGCTTTGCGATATCTCTACCGCCACCCGCAACCACATGATTGCCTTTGCCGCCGAGGAGTCCCGTCTGAGCGGTCAGGTGGTGGATATGCAGGAGTTTATGGGGAGGTTTTAGGCGATAGCGCTCCTTTTGGGCGGGTGAGTCCATCCCGAACGGGGGCATTTGCATGGTGATGGCGGCTGCTTTGCCGGATGCGTGAAGCGCTCGCCATCACCTTTTTGTCCTGCTTTGATTGAAACTTGTGTCCGAAAATCATGCCGCATGAGAAAGTGATTGAATTTCGGATGGAAATATGGTATAATGCAGGCAATCGGTATGGCAGTCGCCATACCGGGAGCTGACGCTCCTCCCCGCACTTTCGTGCGGGGGCCTGATTGACGGCTTCGCAAAAATGTCCGGCATGTCTACATTTTTTTTTACTCATGGTATCATCATATGGAAATAAGCAAAAAAGGAAAGGGGGAGTCATGCCTTTGGGTCGTGCGTGGCTGTGTCCTTGGGAGGCAGAGACTGCGGGGTGAGAGAGGAGATGGCAAAGATGATGGTGTTTATCGACAGCGAGATTGGTGTCGATGATCACAAAATACATGATCTGGGTGCGGTGCGCAGTGACGGGGCGATATTTCACAGCGCATCTGTACGGGATTTTTGCGATTTTATCTCCGGCGCGGAATATCTTTGCGGGCACAATATTATCCACCATGATCTGTCATTCATCAAACCACATCTCCCGAGGCGTGTGACAGACGCCTACATTGACACACTCTATCTTTCTCCTTTGCTCTTTCCGAAACGTCCTTATCATGCGCTGCTGAAGGATGATAAGCTCCAGTCGGATGCGCTGAACAATCCGCTGAATGATGCGCAAAAAGCGAAGAAGCTCTTTTATGATGAGCTCAATGCTTTCCATGCGCTCTCCCCGCAACGGAAGCAAATATACGGTTGCCTTTTGTCTCCCGTGGAGGAGTTCAGGGGTTTTTTCAAGCATGTCGGTTTTGTGCCGCAACAGACCCTTCTGGGAAAGTACATTGAGGCTGAGTATGCCGCTCGCATGTGTTCAAATGCCGCGGTCTCTTCGCTGATCAAGCATTACCCCGTGGAGCTGGCCTATGCGCTGGCGCTGATCGGCAGCGACGACTATCGGTCCATTACCCCGCCGTGGCTCCTGAAGCATTACCCGAGAATAGAGAATGTGGTGAAGTTTTTGTGCAACACTCCCTGCGCACAGGGGTGCGCCTACTGTGCAGAGAGGCTAAACATCCACAAAGGACTGAAAGAGATTTTCGGCTATGGCTCTTTTCGTACCTATCACGGGGAGCCGCTACAGGAGCAGGCAGTCCGGGCGGCGGTGGAGGGGCAATCGCTGCTGGCTGTCTTTCCCACCGGCGGGGGCAAGTCCATCACCTTTCAGTTACCGGCGCTGATGGCGGGTAAGAATGTGCACGGGCTCACGGTGGTCATCTCCCCGCTCCAGTCGCTGATGAAGGACCAGGTGGACAATTTGGCGGAGTTTGGCATCGTGGACGCTGTGACGGTCAACGGGTTGCTCAGCCCGGTGGAGCGGGCAGAAGCCTATGAGCGCATCGCAAACGGGATGGCGACGCTTTTATACATATCCCCGGAGCAGTTGCGGTCAAAAACTATTGAAAAAATGCTGCTCTCACGCAATATTGTTCGCTTTGTGATTGATGAAGCGCATTGCTTTTCTGCCTGGGGGCAGGATTTTCGCGTGGACTACCTGTACATCGGAGACTTCATCCGTGAGCTGCAACAGAAAAAGATCGATAAAAATCCCATCCCCGTTTCCTGCTTTACCGCTACCGCCAAGCAAAAGGTGATCAGTGATATTTGCGAGTATTTCAAGCATAAGCTGGACATCACTCTTTCCCTGTTTGCGTCGTCGGCGACGCGTGAAAATCTCCGCTATGTGGTTCTTTACAAGGAAACCGATGAGGAAAAGTATGCCACCCTGCGCGCGCTGATTGCGCAGAAGCGCTGCCCGTGCATTGTCTATGTTTCCCGCACCAAGCGCACCCATCAACTGGCCACCAAGCTGACGAGCGACGGCCTCTCAGCGCTGCCCTTTAACGGCAAAATGGATCCTGTGGAGAAGGTGAAACATCAAGAGGCTTTCATGCGCAATGAGGTGCAGGTGATCGTGGCGACCTCGGCGTTCGGCATGGGGGTGGACAAAAAGGATGTGGGTCTGGTGATCCACTATGATATTTCCGATTCCTTGGAAAACTATGTGCAGGAGGCCGGGCGGGCGGGGCGAGACTCTTCGCTCGAGGCGGACTGTTATGTGCTCTTTCATGACAATGACCTGAACAAGCATTTTATCCTCTTGAATCAGACCAAGCTCAGCATCAGCGAAATTCAGCAGGTATGGCGGGCCATCAAAGACTTGACCAAAACGCGGAAGAGCATTTGTTGCTCGCCGCTTGAAATTGCCCGTCAGGCGGGATGGAAGGATTCCGGGTCGGAAATGGAGACCAGAGTCAAGACCGCCATTGCCGCGTTGGAGCGGGCCGGCTATATCAAGCGCGGGCAAAATGTGCCCCACCTGTTTGCCACCAGCATTTGTGCCAAAAATATGCAGGAGGCAAGTTTTCGGATAGAGCGTTCGCCGCTGTTTTCCGAGTCGCAGAGGCAGACTGCCAAACGAATCATCAAGTCCCTGATTTCCAGCCGCAGCATTGCCCGGGCAGGCAACGAAGAGGCAGAGTCACGGGTGGATTATCTGGCGGATATTTTGGGGATTGAGAAGGAAAGTGCCATTGAACTGATCAATTTGCTTCGGCAGGAGGGACTGCTCCGGGATGATGCCGATATGTCCGCCTATATCCTGAGGAGTGACACGCAAAACAAATCGCTGCAAGTGCTCGACCGATTTGCACAGCTGGAGAAGTTTCTGTTTGACAAGCTGCCTGAGGAGGGCTGCTCTCTCCACTACAAAGAGTGGAACGAGGAGGCGCTTGCCTTGGGCGTGACTGCCTCAAGCGTCAAGAATATCAAAACATTGCTCTATTTCCTGACCATCAAGGGTTATGTTCATAAAAAAGAGGATGCCGCGGCAGGAATGGTTGAGGTCCAGCCTGCCATGAGCCTCCGGCCGCTCTCTGAGAAGCTGGCGCGCAGGCTGGATATCTGTGAATTTATTGTGACAGAGCTATATGCCAAGCATGAGGCGCAGCCGAACCGCCAGGAAGATGCTCCGGTATTGTTTTCGCTGGTCGGTCTGTTCAACGCCTACAAGGCGGCTCCCGTCCTGGGGGTGGATAAGTCTACCCTCAGTTTGCCTGATGTGGCAGATGCATTGCTTTACCTCTCGAAAATCGGCGCGATGAAGCTGGAGGGGGGCTTCCTGGTGCTGTATCAGGCCATGGAAATCAAGCGGCTGGTGCCCGACAACAGGATTCAGTACAAGGTGGACGACTATCGATTGCTGGATGAGTTCTACAAGCAAAAAATCAGACAAATCCACATTGTCGGCGAGTACGCCAACCTGATGGTGCGGGACTATCAGCAGGCACTACAGTTTGTGCATGATTATTTTCAGATGGACTTTAAAAAATTTATTGCGACCTATTTCAAGGGAGAACGCGCCAAAGAAATTGAGCGCAATATGACGCCTCAAAAGTTCAACGAGCTTTTTGAGCAACTGTCCGATGTGCAGCGGGAAATTATCGATGACCAGGAATCCAAATACATTGTGGTGGCGGCAGGTCCCGGGAGTGGGAAAACCCGTGTGTTGGTGCACAAGCTTGCCTCACTCTTGCACCTGGAGGATGTCAAGAACGAACAACTGTTGATGCTGACATTTTCGCGCGCGGCTGCCACCGAGTTCAAAAAGCGCTTAATGGAGCTGATAGGCAATGCGGCGCATTATGTGGAGATCAAAACATTTCACTCCTATTGTTTTGATCTGCTGGGCAAGATCGGCACGCTGGAAGGGGTTGCCGATGTGGTCAGAAATGCCGCCGATATGATTGAACGCGGTGAGGTGGAACCGGGGAAAATCATGAAGCGGGTGTTGGTGATTGATGAGGCGCAGGATATGGATGAGAATGAATTTGCGCTCGTCCAAGCGCTGATTCATGCCAATGACGATATGCGCGTGATTGCGGTAGGGGATGACGACCAAAATATCTATGAGTTCAGAGGCTCGCATTCCAAATACCTGCGCGCGCTTGTCGAGGACTACGGTGCTGTTACCTATCAGATGCCGGAGAATTACAGAAGCAAGCGCAGCATTGTGGCGTTGAGCAATGCTTTTGCCGCGACCTTGCGTGAACGGATGAAGTCAGACCCCATTCAGGCGGTGCAGGCAGAGCCCGGCAGGGTGGAGATTACCCGGCATACATCAAAGCATATCGAGGAGCCTCTCGCCCATCGCGTGGCACAGACATACCGAGGAGAGAGGGCGTGTGTGCTGACCAACACCAACCATGAGGCGTTGCAGATGCTCGACCTGTTGACCCAAAGGGGCATCCGCGCCAAGCTGATACAGTCAAACGAGGCCTTCAAGCTGTACAATCTGGCGGAAGTGCGGTTCTTCCTAAAGTTGATTGATGACAAGCTCCACACACCCATCATTGACGAGTCACTGTGGCAGGCAGCAAAAGAGCGGTTGGCAGTGGTATATGCCGGGAGCACCTGCTTGCCCAATTGTCTGCGGATGCTCAAAGAATTTGAAAGCGTGTCCGAGCACAAATTCCGGACGGACCTGGATGAATTCATCAAGGAATCCAACTATGAGGATTTTTATGAAGAGGAAGGGGAGGCCGTCACGATCTCGACCATTCACAAAGCCAAGGGGCGGGAGTTTGACACCGTCTACTTGCTCTTAAACCAAGTGTCTGCCTCGAGTGATGAGGAGAAGCGAAAGCTGTATGTCGCCCTGACTCGTGCCAAAGAGGCGCTCTATATCCACTGCAACACCCCTGTTCTTAATCAGTTTGCCCTTGACGGGGTCATGCAATCCAGGGACACTGCCGAGTACGGTGAACCCACGGAAATGTCTCTTCAACTGACGCACAAAGATGTTTTCCTGGACTTTTTCAAGGAAAGGAAAGAAAGTGTGATGCAGCTTCGCAGCGGGGACGAGTTGGTGGTCGATGCCCCTTTTCTCCGGGCTGTGCTCCACGGGGAAAAACAATGCGTCGCCAAATTCTCCAAGGCGTTTGTCGAGAAACTGAAGGAGCTGGAAAGTAAGGGCTACCAGCCCGTGGGGGCGCGCGTGGAGTATATCGTTGCTTGGCGGGGCGAAAATGACGAGCAAGAAACGGCTGTCATGTTGCCCGTGCTGCGCTTGAAACGGTTGGGGTGAGCGGGAGATGCTTTTGGATAACCAATCAATCGGACTACCATTCAATCGGATAAAATCGGACGATCGATTAAAAGGAGAGTTTATATGAAGATGACGTTTCGTTGGTACGGGGAGGGCGACAGTATTCCCTTGGCATATATTCGCCAGATTCATGGGATGAGCGGGGTGGTTACCGCCGTTTATGACATCCCGGTGGGGGGGGTATGGCCCTTAGAACGGATTTTGCACCTCAAAAAGTTGTGTGAGGAGCAGGGGCTGGCGATGGAGGTCATTGAGTCGGTGCCGGTGCATGAGGACATCAAGCTGGGCCGGCCGAGCCGGGAGGGGTATATCGAGGCGTATCGGCAGACCCTCTTTCACCTGGGCGCGGCGGGGGTCAAGTGCGTGTGCTACAACTTCATGCCCGTGTTTGACTGGCTGCGCACCGAACTGGCGGCGCCGCAACCCGACGGGTCTACCGCGCTTGCCTACCGCCATGAGGCCTTGCTGGGGCTGGATGTGAGAAACCTGCACCTGCCGGGCTGGGACGAGAGCTACACCACCGGTGAGCTGAACAGTCTGCTGGACGCCTACAAAGGGATGTCTCACCGGCAGCTTTTTGACAACCTGATCTATTTCCTGCGGGGCATTCTGCCGGCGTGTGAGGAGACGGGGATTCATATGGCCATTCACCCGGACGACCCGCCGTGGGATATGTTCGGTCTGCCGCGCATCATCTCCAAGCAAAGCGACTATGACAACCTCTTTGCTGCCCTGCCCAGCCGGCATAACGGGATGACCCTCTGCACCGGGTCTCTGGGGGCGGGACGGGACAACGACCTGATCGCGCTCATTGAGCGGTATGCCGACCGGGTCCACTTCGCGCATATCCGGCAACTAAAATATGCGGGGGAGTTTGACTTTACCGAGGCGGGGCATATGACCGACAAGGGGGACCTTGATATTTTCGGGGTGGTGCGGGCACTGGTGGCCAACGGCTTTGACGGCTATGTCCGCCCCGACCACGGCCGCAATATCTGGGGAGAGACCGGCAAGCCGGGCTACGGGCTGTACGACCGGGCGCTGGGTGCGGCGTATCTGCACGGGCTGTTTGAAGCCGCGGAGAAGTTGCTCCGGCGGTGACGGTCGCCATGGAAAGGGCTATATCGAAATAACGACAGCGAGGGAACGACAATGATTCGAAAAGCAGTGCTATCCTGTCTTGTGGTGGCTTTACTGGTAGGGATTTGGGCGTTGCCGATAGCCGCCTTTTCAACCGCAGACTATGAGATCACCATCAGCGCAGGGTATACGGCGCAAAGCACCGAGAGCGACCTGCAGGTATGGCGAAGCAGTGACGGGTATTCGAATATCAACATCGGTGTTGCGCCCAATGAGAAGGGGATCAATTATGCCCGGGTGCGCCGGGGACAGCTACAGGCGTTGCAAGACAGCTTTAAGGAGCAGTTGGAGGCGGGATTTGCAGAGCTGGCAAGCCGCGGTATCAGCGCAGAATTTGAAATCGAAAAGACTGAAATCAAGACGGTGGGCCAATACAAGGCGCTGTACTTCTTGGTGTACAATAACATGACATATGTCGGCAAAACGACCGCTACCACGCAGCACTCCTACAACTTTTCAAGCAAAAACAAGGTTTATAGCATCACTTTTTCGACGACACACGCCGACGGCAGAGCTGACGCTGAAATGAATGCGATGGTGGAGAGCTTTGTCATCAAAGATGAGCTGTTTGCGACGAGCAGCGCCGGCCGGCGTGTGCTCATGGGAACGGCGATCGGCGCGGTGGTCGGCGGTGCCGTGGGCGGTGTGATGGCTTGGCAAAACAAAAAGAAGAAGGAGAGCACATCGGCTGATGAGGCGGTGTGACGCCAGCTTTTTGGGGGGCCGTCGGCTCGGAGATCACCATGTACGCCCTTGTCTCACGGCATGACACACCGAACCCCCGACAACCAAGTGGTGGACGGGGAGGAAAGTAAACAAAAGTAAACACGGAAATACGACAACGGTTTGGGCAAACGCCGGCGGCCGACCGGGATCCCGGGGAGGGAAGCGGTAGGACGGCGGGAGCGCTACCCCCTGCCAATCAGGGCGGTGGGGGAGGTTCGGCGGCAATTTTGGGTTTTGGCTTGCGATTGCCGATTTTTTTGCTATGATGACGGGGATAAGACAGAGGGGAGGGAACTTTGATGAAACTGTTGCACACAGCCGATGTTCACCTGGACTCACCGATGCAGTCCAACCTAAGCCCGGAGCAGGCGCGCCGGCGGCGGGGCGAGCTGCAGCGCACCTTTTCGGACATGGTGGAGGCGGGGGCACGGCAGGGGGTGCGGGCGGTGCTCATCGCGGGGGACCTGTTTGAGAGCAGTTACCCTACCGCCGCGGCACTGGCCGCCTTTTTGGATCTGGTGAGCAGGCACCCGCAGGTGGATTTTCTGCTGCTGCGCGGTAACCATGACAGGGCCAGTTTGTCGTTGCTGTCGCCGCCCGAGAACCTGAAGTTTTTTGGGCAGAACGAGTATACCTGCTATCGCTACGGCCAGGTGGCGGTCTATGGCTGCGAAAAGCCGGATATCCCCCTGCCGCCCCTCGACAAGGACTCGCTCAACATCGTCATGCTGCACGGGCAGGCGGGGCGGGCGGCCGGCGAGGGGCTGGTTGACCTGCGGGCGTTTGAACACAGGCACATTGATTACCTGGCGCTGGGGCATGTCCACAGCTACCAGAGCGGCCCTTTGCCGGAGCGGGGGGTGTGGTGTTACAGCGGTTGCCCCGAGGGGCGGGGGTATGACGAGTGCGGGGAGAAGGGCTATGTCCTGCTGGAGGTCGCCGACGGGCGGCTGACGCATACCTTTGTGCCCTCCGGGGCACGCCGCCGCTGTCATACCGTGCCGATAGACCTGACCGGCGCGCCCGACTTTGCCGTGGTGGAGAAGCGGGTGCGGGAGGCGGTGGCCGAGTTGCCCAAGGAAGACCTGGTCAAGGTGGTGCTGCAGGGGACGGTGGGACTGGAGGTGCTGATGGACACCGCTTTGCTGGCGGAGTGGTTGTCCGAGCATTTTTTTGCCGCGCGTGTGGAAGACGCTCTGCGGCTGGCTGTCCGGGCGGAGGACTACCGCTACGACCTTTCCCTGCGGGGTGAATTTGTGCGCACCGTGCTGGCGTCCGAGCTGTCCGAGCAGGACAGGGAACAGGTGATTCTGTGCGGGACGCGCGCGCTGAACGGGGAGGAGATCTGATGAAACTACTGGCCTGCACCATACAGAATTTCGGGCATTTCTCAAACTTCTCCTGTACCTTTGAGGAGGGGTTGCATACCATCCGGCGGGAAAACGGGTGGGGGAAAAGCACCCTTGCCGCGTTTATCAAGGCCATGCTGTACGGCCTGCCCGGGAGTCGTGCCAAGAACCTCTTTGAAAACGAGCGGCAGCGGTACACTCCGTGGCAGGGCGGTACTTACGGCGGCTCGCTCTCCTTTATGGTAAAAGGAAAGCGGTACCGGGTGGAGCGCACCTTCGGCAGGCGGGAAAGCGAGGATACCTATGCGCTTTACTCGCTGGAGACCAACCTGCCCTCCGAGGACTTCGGGCCGGCGCTGGGAGAGGCGCTGTTCTGGATGGACCAAAAGAGTTACGAGCGCACCACGTATATCACCGAGCAGTTGTCGGCGGACAAAGGGGACTATGCCGACATTCAGGCCAAGCTGTCGGAAACGCAGGACCTGGCGGATGTGACGGCCGCCCTTGCCCGCCTGGACAAGCGCTGCAAAGACTACCAGACCATTGGCAACAAGGGGAGCATCAACCAAACCAAAAGCAAAATTGCTGAAAAGCAACGGGATTTGGCTGCTGCCGTCGCCGCCGCCGAGCGGCTGTCGGGCTTGCGGGAGGAGCAAGGGCAGTTGGACGCCCAACAGCAACAGCTGCGGCAAACGCTGGGTGAGGTGCGCTCTCAGACAGACGCCGCCAAGGAAAGCCAAGCCCTCCACCGTGTGTTTGAGCAGGAGGCGTACCTGCGGGGGAAGCTGGAGGACGAGCAGCGGGAACTTGAGCGGCAGCGCGCCTTGTTCGGCGGACGGGTCCCCACACAGGAGGAGCTGGACGCCCGGCAAGCCGCCTATGCGCGGCTGGAGAGCCTCCGCGCCCAGGCTGAGAGCTCCGGGGAGGGGCAGGCGGTGTCGCCGCGCCGCTTCATAGCAGCGTTGGGGGCAGGGGTGCTTTGCCTGCTTCTGGGCTTGCTGGTGCCCCCGCTTGCCCTGCGCATCCTCTTTTTCTGCCTGGTGGTGCCCTGTGTGGTCTTTGCGCTTTATGAGTGGCGCCAAAGGCAGCAGCGCCGTCGTCGGCAGGAAGCAGAAGGGTCACAGGCGGGCTCGGCCGTGCGGGCTGCCGAGCAGCAATTGCGGGATGAGTTGGCCGGGTATGGTTTGACGGGGGATCTCCGGGCGCAGCTGCGCGCCCTGTCGGAGGCGTGTCAAAAATACCGGCTGCAAGTGGCATTGGAGGCAAGCGCGCAGGCAAACCTGGACGAGTACAGGCGACAAAACCCCGTCCTTGGCGGGGAGATGCCGGCAACATCGTTCGACCTGCCGTCCCTCCTGGAACAGGAGAAAAGCCTGACAAGGGAGCTGTCTGCGCTGGTGGAGCAGCGACTGACACTCGAGCGGCGCTTTGCGCGGGAGGAAGCGCAGGCCTCGCAATGCGCGGATTTGGAGCAGGAACTGCTGTCCCTGCAGGAAAAGCTGGCTGTCGATACCGAGCGGCACCGGATTTTACAGCACACCAGCACCCTGCTGAAAGGAGCCCAACAAAATCTGACCAACCGGTATGCCGAGGGCATCCACCAAAAGTTTGGCAACTATGTTGCACTGCTGGCAGAGGCGGGGGCGGCGGAGGGCTATACGCTCACCCCGACCTTTGAGGTGGCGGTGTTCCGTGAGGGGGCGAGCCGGGCACCCGAGGCGCTGAGCCGCGGGTACAGGGACCTCATCTCTCTGTGCGTGCGGTTTGCCCTGACAGACGCGCTCTTTGAGCAGGAGCAGCCGTTTATGATTCTGGACGATCCTTTTGCCAACCTGGACGACCGACACGTTGAGGCGGCGCTTGACCTGCTGCGAAAGTTGGCGGAGCGACGGCAAATTCTGTACTTTGTCTGCCACTCGTCCAGGGGCGAGTCGGCGGGCTGATGCCCTGCGGGGATGCCCGCGCCCATCAAAAAACCACGGAGCGGCAGCGAGCGGCGGGATGACCGGCGCGCGAGGTCGCTTTTGTGACGGCAAAAGTGACAAACAACAGCGGCGGGCGGTGGTCTTTGGTGCGGGATGTACTTCAAAAAGCACAAAAAAGGGCATGTGGGTCTGACAAAGCGACGGAAATAACGAATTTCGCACAAGAAATCGAATACTTTTTGTGCGCAATTTACAAAAATAAAGTTTTTTCGAAAAAGCTCTTTACAACTTTAGTTTGATGAAGTATAATATCCTCAATAGTTTAGTGCGCTAAAGTGCTGAACACATTGAGAAAGAAGGAATACTCATCATGAAAAAACTACTCGCTCTCTTCCTGTTGCTGTCTGTGACGCTGACCGGACTGATTTCCTGCGGCGGGAAAAAATCGGATGACCAAGCAATCAAAGACAAAGGGTATTTTGTATGCGGCATCACATACTATGCGCCTATGAACTACTTTGATGATGACAGCAATCTTGTGGGCTTTGACACCGAGTTTGCCCAGGCAGTCGCAGACTACCTCGAACTGGAGGTCAAGTTCCAGATCATTGATTGGGGCAGCAAGTTCCTGGAGCTGAATTCGGGCAGCATTGACGCCATCTGGAACGGGTTCACCATTGATGACGAGCGCCGCCAGGAGGTGGACTTCTCCTATAGTTATATGAACAACTCCCAGTGCATCGTGGTCAAGGCCGCCAATCTCGACACCTACACAGGCACCGCCTCTCTGGAAGGCAAGCGGGCCGTGGCGGAGACCGGTTCTGCCGGCGAAACGATTGTGCAGGGGATGAATGCCTCCGAGGAAGTCGTGACATACACGGGCGTTTCCGCACAGACCACCGCGCTGATGGAAGTACAGGCGGGCACCGCCGACTTTGCCGTCATTGACGTGCTGATGGCTCAATCGATGGTAGGCAGCGGCGACTTTGCCGACCTGGCACTGGTGAGCGCAATCCAGCTCACCCCCGAGGAGTACGGCATCGGTTTCCGCAAAGGCAGCGATTTCACCGCCCGGGTGAATGAGGCCATTGCTGCCCTGTCCGCCGACGGCACACTGGACACGATTGCCGCGAAGTATGGCGTGTCCAATGCCCTGATTCCCGATATCGGCGAATAACTGCTCCTGCGTTGTGACTGATATTGTCCCCTGTCATGCGCAATCTTCCACCGGGATTGCGCATGGGATTCTATGGGCGGTGGAGAAACGGGGTCCTCATGTCTTTTTTTCAAGTGACAGCCGAGCTGATGGATGGTTTCTGGCTCACCTGTCGGCTGTTTGCTGAAACTTTGCTGTATTCCCTGCCGCTGGGGTTGCTCATCTCCTTTGGGTTGCTCTCCAACTTTCGGCCGCTGCGGGGGGTGATGAATGTGGTGGTCTGGGCCATTCGCGGCACACCGCTGATGCTACTGCTCTTCATCGTCTTTTATGTGCCCGGTTTTGCGTTTGGGGTCACGCTTGACCGGTATCCGGCGGCGCTGCTTGCCTTTGTCGTCAATTACGCCTGTTACTTTGCGGTGATCTTCAAGGGCGGCATTCAAAGTGTGCCGGTCGGGCAGACCGAGGCGGGGCAGGTGTTGGGGATGCGGGGAGGTCAGGTTTTCGGGCGGGTCGTGTTGTTTCAGGTGTTCCGCAATATCCTGGCGCCCGTCAGCAATGAGGTCATCACGCTGGTCAAGGATACGGCACTGGCGAGGACCATTTCCGTGCTGGAAATCATGTTTATGGCCAATCAGTTATTGACGACCAAGGCGCTCGTCTGGCCCTTGTTCTATACCGCCCTGTTCTATCTGCTCTTCATCGGTGTCCTGACACTGCTGTTTCAATTTCTGGAGAAAAAAGTCTCCTACTATAAGGTGTAAAAAATGTCGTTTTTATCTGTGGAGCATGTGTATAAGGACTTCGGCGCCACCGAGGTGTTGCGGGATGTGTCCTTTTCCGCCGAGCGCGGGACCATCACCGCCATCATCGGTGCCTCCGGCGCCGGCAAAACCACGCTGCTGCGTTGCCTGAACTTTCTGGAGCTGCCCGATCAGGGCACCATCCATTTGAACGGCAAGTGCATTTGGCAGGCGGGGGTGCACTATACCAAGGCGGAGCTGCGGGAGCTGCGGCTGAACTTCGGGCTGGTGTTTCAGTCCTTCAACCTGTTCCCCCAGTACACGGCACTGCAAAATGTACGCATGCCGTTGCAGTTGCAGTGGAAGGAAAAGCTGAAAGCGCAGCGGCTGTCCTTTGGTGCCTATCAGGCAGAAAAAAAGCGGCGGTTGGCCGAGAGCACCGCTGCCGCCGAGGCCATGCTGCGGCAGGTGGGGCTGGGAGAGAAGCTCCACGCCTACCCCTGTGAGCTGTCGGGCGGGCAGTGCCAGCGGCTTGCCATTGCGCGCGCGCTGATTTTGGAGCCGTCCGTACTTTGCTTTGACGAGCCGACCAGTGCGCTGGACCCGGCGCTGACGGGCGAGGTGCTGCGCGTCATTCGCAGCCTGTGCTCCGAGGAGCGGGCGATGATTGTGGTCACTCATGACATGGATTTTGCCGCCCGTGTGGCCGACCGTGTGGTCCTCATGGAGGACGGCAGGGTCAAGGACGAGGGGACCCCCGAGCTGCTCAAGACTGTTTTTCAATCAGGAGGAGAGCTATGACCGAGAAGGACACGCACCATCCCATGGATGAGCTCTATGAGGAAGTGCTCAAGATCAGAACGCTGGCGGAATGCCAGGCGTTTTTCAGCGACCTCTGCACGTACAAGGAGCTGGAGTCTATGTTGCAGCGCATCCGTGCCGCCAAGATGTTGCTGGAGGGGAAGACCTACCAGCAGGTCATCGCCGAAACCGATATTTCCAGCGCCACGCTCAGCCGGGTGTCCCGCTGTATCAAGCACGGCCCCGGCGGTTATCCGACCATCCTCTCCCGTCCTTCTGCGCCATGTGGGGAGCAGCCTACCTAAGGCAGGGGACAGACAACCCTCAAAGCGTCTTGCGGCGATTTTGCTGTCGTCGCAAGACGCTTTTTGTGTGCCGGGGCGGCGCTTTGCTGTCGTCGCAAGACGCTTTTTGTGTGCCGGGGCGGCGCTTTTCGGCCGCGGTGTGCGCCGGGGAAAGGTTTGCGCTGTCGAAAAGTGCGTTTTGGCTTGATTTTTCCGGTGAAATCGTGTACAATAAACACGGTGTGACTAATGGGAATAATATGACTGAAAAGGAGAATGAATATGCTGGTATCTGCAAAAGAAATGCTGTCCCGTGCCAAGGCGGGCAAATATGCCGTGGGGCAGTTCAATATCAACAATTTGGAATGGACCAAAGCGATTTTGACCACGGCGGAGGAGCTGCGCTCGCCGGTGATTCTGGGCGTGTCGGCGGGGGCTGGCAAGTACATGTGCGGCTTCAACACCGTCGCCGCGATGGTACGGGAAATGATGAAAACCCTGAAAATCACCGTGCCGGTCGCCCTGCACCTGGACCACGGCACCTACGACGAGTGCCTGCAATGCGTGGAGGCGGGGTTTTCGTCCATCATGTTTGACGGTTCGCACTACCCCATTGAGGAAAATGTGGAAAAGACCCGGGCGCTGGTGAAGCTGGCCGCCGAGCGCGGCCTGTCACTGGAGGCCGAGGTGGGGTCCATTGGCGGTGAGGAGGACGGTGTGCTGGGCGGCGGTGAGTTTGCCGACCCCGACGAATGCAAAATGATTGCCGACCTGGGCGTGGATATGCTGGCCGCCGGTATCGGCAACATCCACGGCAAGTACCCCGACAACTGGCCGGGACTGTCCTTTGACACCCTGGAGGCGGTGCAGCAAAAAACCGGTCTGATGCCCCTGGTGCTGCACGGCGGCACGGGGATTCCCACCGAGATGATCCGGCGCGCCATCTCGCTGGGGGTAGCGAAAATCAATGTGAATACCGAGTGCCAGCTGACCTTTGCCGCGGCTGTGCGCGGTTATATCGAGGCGGGCAAGGATCTGGTTGGCAAAGGGTTTGACCCGCGCAAACTGCTCGCGCCCGGCGTGGAAGCCATCAAGGCGACGGTCAGGGAGAAAATGGAGATTTTCGGCTCTGTGGGATGCGCTGACTGACGACGGTCGGCGCTCTTTCGCGACCCGAGATCCCCTCCGAGGGGGGCTTTGGGGGCTTTTGGCCGGCGGGCAGCGTTCCCGTTACGGCCGGTCGGCGGTATGCTCGACAATGGCAGACCACACCGCCCGAATTCCCTCCACGGCGGCACTGAAGGGGTCAAAGAAGGGGACATGTTCCGCCAGGTAGTTGCCGGGGGTGTCGCTGAGGGTGATGTCCATGCCGCCGACTGAAAAGCTGTCTTTTGCCAGGAAGGCTTTCCCTTGCGGGGTACTGAAAAAAATTCCTGCGGCGACCGCTGCCAGCAGGCAGCTCACGACCAGACGCTTAATTAAACGAAACATAACGGCTCCTTTCTATGCCCGGACACCGGGGAAGTGGGGGCCATCCCATGGATGGCGGTGTTTGTGACGGGGTGCCCCTGCGGTATTGTTGCGGCGGGGCAAAGGGCATCTTGGCGGGCAAGCGCTTATGCCGGGTAGCCGAACACTTCGTTGAGCACCTCGGCGATCAGTTTTGACATGTTGTCGGTGACTTCATCGACATCCTTGGGCGAGACAAAATAGTTGCTGTCGCCCAGCGCCTCGTCCAGTGAGGTGGGGAGCGACTCAATCCCTGCCGCCTCCAGCGCGTCGGCGACCAGTGTTTTGGACTCGACCACGGTGGGCACGCCGATGGCAATGACGGGCTTTTGCAGGCTCTCTCTGTCAATGGCGCGGCGGTGGTTGCCGACGCCCGAGCCGGGGGTAATGCCGGTGTCGCTCAACTGGATGGTGGACGCCAGCCGGTCCAGTGAGCGCGCCGCCAGGGCATCAATGGCGATGATGAGGTTCGGGGAGGCTTGCTGAGCGGCGCAGGCGACCAGGTCCGCCGCCTCCATGCCGGTCTGGAACATCACGCCGGGGGTGAATACGCTGATGCCGCTGCACGCCATTTTGGCGAACAGCTCGGGCATCTGCTCCTTGATGTGGCGCGTGGCGGTCAGGTGCGTCGCGGCACGGGGGCCGACCGCGTCAGCGGTGAGGTGCCCGTTCCCCAGCCCTACCACCAAAATGGTGGCGTTTTCAATGGGGAGGTTGTCGGTCAGGCGGTCATACAGCCCCTTGAGCTGTTCGCCCAAGACCGACTTTACGACCTCTTTTTCCTCCGCGCTCATCGACCATGCGTGGGGATGAAACAGGGTGATATAGTTGCCCTTTGGTTTGCCAAGGCTCGCCGCCCCCTCGTCGGAGTCCACGACCAGTTCGCTGATTTTCACACAGCCGTGTGCTGTTTCTTTCTGAGTGACGCCGGGCAGTGCCAAGTCGGCGCGGTGCCGTTCGTAGGCAAGGTCGGTATGGGGCATACGGCGTGCCCCGGGAGAGTGAGACTGTTCCATGGTCGCTCCTTTGGGTAGATTTTGATACACTTAGTATGCCTGTCCGTCTCCCTTTCAAACCAAAGTTTTGCAGATTTTTGTTTTTTTGGCGGCAGGCGGAGGGCAAAAAAGACCCCGTTTGCTCAAAAAATGTTCATACTATTTAGTAAGGGTCAACAATCTGTCCGAAAATAATTGTGCATTGTTACAAAAATCCAAGACCCGAAAAAAAAGATTGAAAAACCCACGGGTTAATGATATAATAAAAGTTGTTTGATTACCTGTTCAAAGGAGCCGTATGTCATGAAAAAGTTTTTGAGTGCCCTGTTAGCCATGGTGATGCTTGCCGGATCGCTGCTTTCCCTGTCTTCCTGCGGCAAGTTGGTCATGGATGGTGCGGAAATCAACATATACTTAAACGATGAAGTGTTTGATTTTGACCCGGCCATGTCGTATACCGACGACAATGCCCTGCTCGCGATGAGCCTGCTCTTTGAGCCGCTGTTTGTGGTGGACCGGAAGGGGAAACTGCAGAAGGCCGCCGCAAAGTCCTATGACATTGACAAGGACAACCATAAAATTTACATCACCTTACGGGAATCCTACTGGAGCGACGGTCAGGTCGTCATGGCGGACGATTTCGTGTACGCGTGGCGCCGCATTCTGGACCCGACCAACCAGAGCCCGGCGGCGGCTTTGCTGTTTGACATTAAAAATGCGGTGAAAGTGAAGCATGCCGAAGACGGGCTGACTGTCTATGATCTGGGCATTCATTCGCTGGATAGCAACCGCACCCTTGAGATTACGCTTGAGGGGGAGATTGATTACGACGCCTTTTTGTACAACCTTGCCAGCGTGATGCTCTCGCCGGTGCGCGCGGCGGTGGTGCAGGGGCAGGACAGTGTGTGGGCGAAGTCCGCCACCACCATTTACACCAACGGCCCGTTCAAACTGCGCACCTTCAACCTGCTCTACGGCTACTTCACCCTGGCGCGCAATGCCGACTACCACCGCCCCGCAAACTCCAAAAAGCCGGTGGACAAATATGTCACCCCCGCCGTCATCCGCACGCTGTGGAATGTGGAAAGCGGGCTGTCCAAGCGGGACTATCTGACGCAGTTACAGGAGTATGTGGAACAAAACCTGGTGTTTTATCTGGGCTCTCTGTCGCCCGAGGCGCGTCGGGAAGTCAGCCGGGCGCGGAACCTGGAAACGGCTGACCGCCTGTCCACCTATACCTACGTGTTCAACACGGAAAACCCGCTGTTCGCCGACCCCGAGGTGCGCCAGATTTTGTCTGCGGTGCTCGACCGTGAGCAGATTGCGGAGATTGCCGTCTTTGCCAAGCCTGCTACCGGGCTGATCCCGCAGGGGGTCTTTAACACCAACAGCCGGCGTTCCTCCTTCCGCAAAAAAGGCGGGGCACTGCTGTCGGGCACTGCCGGCATGAGCATTGATGAGGCCTATGACGCGCTGGATGACATCGGAGCACCGCGCGGCACCTTCTCCATCACCTACCAGCAGTCTGAGGAAGAACAGGAAATCGCGTTCTATGTCAAAGACATTTGGGAGCAGCTCGGCTACCGCGTGAATATCAAGGGGGTTTCCGAAACGCAGGTAGAGTATGCCGGGGTGTTTTATACCGAGGCGGAGCTGCAGCTCACCTATGAAACCGGAGACTTTGATGTCATCGCCATCGACTACCAGATGATGTCTGTCAATGCCCTGCCGGTGCTGAGCACCCTGACCAGCACCCTGAACGGCAACGGCACCGATATGGATTACGAGTCGGAGGACTACCTGCAGATCAAGTCAAACCCCGCCAATTGGTCAAACGAGGCCTATGATGAGCTGATTGCGAGCGCTCGGCAGGAGAAGGACGACAAAAAGCGGGCGGACATTCTGCACGACGCGGAGGAGCTGCTCATGGAGGAGCTGCCGGTGATGCCCTTGCTGTTTAACCAGACCTACTACCTGCTCAATAAGAATCTGAAAAAGGTAACGGTGGACTACTTCGGCTACCCGGTATTCACGAAAGCTAAGCTGAGAAAATACGACCGGTACTTCCTGGAGGAAATTGACAAGATTCTGTTCCCTGAGGAAGAAGAGGAGTGAGTGGTCGGAGCCAAGGCGCACGGGCGGAACGAGCCTCCCTGTACCAAAGAGGAAAACACCATGAAATACACACCGGAACCGGCACTCGAGGATAAGACGGATATCAAAGTGTTCCTGCTGTACCTGCTCAGCGGCACATCGCAGCCGCTGGACTATCAGACCATTCATGATATGGCCTGCGGGGGCGGCCTTGTGCATGCCTTTGATTTCGCCGAGTGCTTTGATGAGCTGGTCGAGCTGGGGCATGTCCTCTCGGACGAGGTGGACGGGGAGCGGTTTTATGTGATCGCGCAAAGCGGCAGGGAAGTGGCGGCAGAGCTGCAAAGCGGCATTTCGGAGACCGTTCGCACCCAAAGTGCCGTGGCGGCCGCCAAACTGCTCAGCCTGCGCCGGCGCGGTGCGCGCGTAGGGTGCAGTGTGACTTTGCGCGACGATAAACGGTATGAGGTGACCTGCCGCATCACCGAGTCGTCGGGGGAGTTGTTGCAGGTGCGCGCCACCGTGACCACCCAGGCGGAGGCCGAGCAGATTAAGCACAATTTTGAAAAAAAGCCGGATGCGGTATTCCGGGGTGTGCTCGCCGTGCTGGCGGGAGAAGTGGACTACCTGCTGAATTGAGCGGGCGCCTGTGCGCGGCAGATGAGTCAAAAAACGGATGAATTGAATAATTTATTAATAATTTTCAAAAAAAGTTTACAAAATGCTTGACATTTGCGTCACGACTGGTATAATGTACTTGAAATGGCTTAATTTTGCACTTGGTTATATATGAATCATACAAATGCAGACCTCCAAGCCCTCATCCGAGCGGTCAAAAAGGGAGACCAAATTTCATTTGAACGGCTTCTTTGTCAGTATGAACCGCTGCTCACTGCCTGCGTCAGCGCTTGTTTGGTACGGTGTCCGTACGCCGACCGACAGGAAGTGTTGCAGGAAGGCAGGCGCGCTTTGTATCGGGCGGCCCTGTCTTACCGTATGGAATCTGCCGATCCGACCTTTGGTTTGTATGCGAAAATCTGCATCAACCATGCATTGATCTCGCACTTTGTGCGTAGGCGTTCCGCTTCCCCTGATTGCGTTTCCCTTGACGAACTGAACGAGAAGGGCCAACTGGACAGTTATATCAGCGCGGGCAACTGCGATGATGTTTTGAAAAAATTAATTGATTCTGAAGCTGCCGATGCACTTTACGAGCGTATCAAACAGGTACTGTCAAAGTATGAAATGTACGTGTTTGAGCGATATGTCGATGCCATGCCACTCCGGCAAATTGCGAAAGAGGCGGGCAAAAGTGTCAAATCGGTCAGCAATGCGCTTGGCAGAGCCACCATGAAATTGCGCCGAAAAATTCAGTGATCTTAATTAAAATGTCTATATGCCCCAGTAGCTTAAGGGAGAGCGTTGTTATCAAAGGTGTCGGTTGGAATCCGTCTAAGGGCAAAATTTTTAACCATTTTAAGCGAGGTAGTGCAGATGTTTCAGGACAAGACAATGAAGTGCAAGGATTGCGGCAGCGATTTCGTGTTCACAGCAGGTGAGCAGGAATTCTATGCAGAGAAGGGTTTCCAAAACGAGCCCCAGAGATGCAAGGTTTGTCGCGACAGCAGGAAGCAGGCAACAAGAGGCGCGCGGGAGATGTTTGATGCCATTTGCGCCGATTGTGGCAAGGAATGCAAAGTGCCCTTCAATCCGACCGAAGGCAAAGCGGTTTACTGCAGCGAATGCTACGCAGCAAAGAGAAACTAAGTTTCGGCGGAGAAAAGCACGCAAACCCGAATATCGGGTTTGCGTGCTTTTCTTTTGCGGATAGGGTTTGATGGCGAGGCGGGTGTGCCCGGGAGGGTGCGGGTGTTCGGGGGGCGGATGTCCGGCTTTTGATTTGCAACTTTTGACATGGGGCTATACTTTTTTTGTGAGTTGTGGTATAATACAGGCAATCCGTATTGCTTTTGCCATACGGGGAGCTACCGCTCCTGCCGCACATCCGTGCGGCTTGCCTGATGGACGGCTGCGCCAAGGTGCCATGGCAAGAGAAGCGTTTTGATCGTAACATATTATCAAGGGAATTGTGAATCAAAGAGAGCCGCTTTGCCGCGGCAAACGCCGGAAAGGGCTGAATATGCACGAGGAAAACGGAAAAAAGACGACGGTTGCCGGGCGGGTGAATGAGAAATCTGCGGCGCGGGGCGCCGGGATGGTGCAGCAAGGCACCAAAAAGGTGCCTGCCGGTCGGACGGATGGGCGTTTTCCGGCGCGGGGCGCCGGGAACGAGCGGCGGGCCGTCGGAGGCGAACGGCGGGGTGCCGAGACCGAGCGGCGGGGGGCTCCGGTGACGGCTTCCGAACTGTCGGGGGAGACATTGACCCGTCAGGGCGTGATGCCTGAGGCAGAGGGGGACTCGCCGAGCGAGAGTCTGATTGCCGGGCGAAATGCGCTACGGGAAATGCTGAAAGCCGGGCGGGACATTGACAAAGTGTTTGTGGCCAAAGGGGATCGGGACGGCGGACTGGTACGGTTACTGCAGGACATCGCCGCCCTGAAAGTCCCCATCATAGAGGTGGAGCGGGCGAGGCTGGAGTTGCTGTGCGGGCACAGAAACCACCAAGGCATTGTGGGCATGGTGGCCGAACAGAACTATGTGTCGCTACAGGAGATGCTGGACCGGGCGGCGGCCTTGGGGGAAGCGCCCTTGCTGGTGGTGGCGGACGGCATTGAGGACCCGCACAACTTAGGAGCGCTCATTCGCTCCGCGGAGTGTGCCGGGGCGCATGGCGTGGTGATCCCCAAGCGGCGGGCTGTCGGGCTGACGTCGGCGGTGGCGCGCGCTTCCGCCGGTGCGCTCGCGCACCTGCCGGTGGCCAGAGTCACCAATCTTGCCGTTGCCCTCGACACCCTGAAAGAACAGGGGTTGTGGATTTATGCCGCCGATATGGACGGGGAGCCCTACCATCGTGTCGATCTGCGCGGTCCCGCCGCCATCGTGCTTGGCAGCGAGGGGGCGGGCATCTCCCGCCTGGTGAGGGAAAAATGCGATTTTTCAGTGAGCATCCCACTGTATGGGAAAATCAACTCTCTCAATGTATCGAGTGCCGCCGCGGTGATTTTGTGTGAGGCGGCAAGGCAACGCAAGGGTCAGTAGACGATTTTGAAGGAGGGACTCCGATGGCCGATCAAGAGCGCATCAATCAACAGGAAAAAGAGTATATCAGGGACTTGTTGACACGTCTCAAGGCCAACCTCAACGCCGACGCCACGCGCACGGACGAGCAGGGGGCGGCGGAGGGGGTGGATGTGCAGCAGATCCTGCACCAAGCCGAGCAGGAGTCATCCGCCAAGCCGAGCAAAGACACGGGCGAGCATCGTGCGGCACCGTCCGGCCGACAAGCGGCAGGGGTCAAGGGACAGGCTACTCCGTCGGAGCGGCAGGCCGCACAGGATGGAATGGCGGTGCCCTCCGAGCAGGAAGCGGTGCTATCGGACACCCGCAGGGCGCCGGACAGGGGTGCGCCTGAGAGGGTCGCCCCCTTTACCTCTGCCGCTCGACAGGCGGGGGCTGCGGTGACGGAGCCAAACGAGCAGGGAGCGACGGCTACGGCGGCAAGGGACAAGCTGCCGGCGGGCGCTGCTGTGGCGCAAAAAGCCGCTGTGCGGGAGGTGCACCCGGCGGCGGCCGAACATGAAAATCAAGGGCAGGCAAGGGGACCCCTTTCCCGGCAGGGAGAGGGCGCGTCCGTCGCTCCGCAGCTGAAGCGGCGGACGGAGGACAGCACTTCGGCGGAGAGTGCCCGGGTGGAGAGTGCCCGCACAAAGAGCGCCCCGGCGGAGGCCGCCCCGGCAGAAACTGTCCCGGCGGAGAGTGACCGGGTGGAGAGCCCCCCGGCAAAGGCTACCACAACGGAGACTGCGGCGGAGAGTGCCCCGGCGATGCCCGCGTATAGCGAGGCTTTGGGGAAAAGGAAGGGACGACTGTTCCTGTTTCAGTCCGCGGAGCCTGCCAAGGCTGCCGGAGACGACCCGGCGAAGACGGGGACGATAGAGGCAATTGAGGTCAGTCCGCCCGCGCCAGGTCTGCAGGATTTCGCCTCGGTGACCGAGACGGTGCCGTCCGTCCGAGGGGAACATGGGGAGGGCACCTTTACCGAGGTGGATATGAGCCGGCTGGAGACCCTGCAACGCACGGACACGCCGGACAAAAATAAAGAAAACGGGGTCAAAAAAGGGGCAGCCGGGCGCGACAAAGGGTCGAGCGGACGCGAGGGCAGGGATGCCGGGCGCGACAAGCGGCGCGCCGCCATTCAGCGGGTGCAAAAGCGGCAGCGATTGCCCGCCGACGAGGCATACTTTGACGAGCAGGACCCGCAGGCGGGGCTTGAAAAGTTGCGAAAAGAGTGCCGCCGCCGGCTGGTGGGGCTGATCGTGCAGGGCGCGCTGTGCGTACTGCTCGTCTTGTTGACCTACCTGCCCGCCTGGCGGCAGGGCCTGCCGGCGCGGATGGGACTCGCGCGGGTAGGTGGCGTGTGGTTGCTGTTTGACCTGCAGCTTCTCCTGATAGCGGCGGGAGTGGCCTGGCGGCCGCTCTACCGCTCGCTGCGCCGTCTGGGGCGAGGATTGGTTGATATCTGGGCGCCGGCCTGGTGCGGCTTGTGCCTGAGCAGTGCCATGACACTGTACCAGTATTTTGCGCATGTGGGGCATGCGGTGTATTATGGCTTGCCGGCGGCACTGTTGCTCCTGGTCCCGGCCTGCTTTGAGCTGCTGTCTGTGCGGGGGGTGTACCAAAGTGCCACCGATTGGCTGGCGCAAAAGGAAGGGCTGTGCGCCACCCTGGGGAGTACCAAGGAGTATCCGGGTCTGCAACAGGGCGAGGAGGCCTCTGCTAAGGTGCTCATACAGACACAGCCGCGTACCGAGCAGGACAGCGGTTTTCTGGCCCAGCTCAATGTGCGCTATGACGAGTGGCAGCAGCTTCGCTTTCCCCTGATTGTCGCGTTGGTGATGGCTGCCTCCGCGGCGGTGGTCGCGTGGTTTGCGGACGGCGGGGTACTGAGCGCCCTGCATCGCGGGCTGAGCACCTGTCTGATGGCGCTGCCCCTGTCCGCCGCCTTTCTGCATCGGTACACCTTTGCACGGCTGCGCCGTTTGCTCGCCAAGCACGGGCTGACTGTGGCGGGGGAGCGGGCGGTGAGAGAGTATGCCCGGGTGGGTGTGATGACCTTTGCGGACACCGACGCCTTTCCCATCGAGCAGGTACAGGTGCGAAAAATCAAGCTGTGCGGTGAAAACCGGCTGGATAAAGTGATGGGGTACCTGTCCGCCCTCTTTGGCGAGGTGGGGGGGCCTCTGCAGGGGGTGTTCCGCACGGACACTCCGAACCCGCCCGCGGTCCTGGTCAGTGAAGTGGCGGAGGACGGGCTGGCCGCCGTGATTGACGGGGTCGCCTTTTTGGCGGGGCGCGGGACCTATATGGAGCGCAAGGGAATCAATTTCTACTATGACTCGGACGACGAGGGACAGATTGAGCGGGGGGATGTCCGCATCATGTTCACCGCCGTCGAGGGGCAGCCCTGTGCCAAGCTGTACCTGGCCTACGGCATCCGGGCGGGATTTGTGAAGTATGCGGAACAACTGGACAAGCAACATATCTACCCCGTCCTCAAAACGGCGGACCCCAATATGACCGAAAAGCTGCTGGACAGGCTGACCTATCTCAGCGTGTGCCGCATTGGTCTGTTGCATCGGCAGACAGCCGACGGAGAGAACCCCTCGGGCGGCGGGTGCCGCACCGGACTGTTCAGCCGTGGCGGCAGGGTGCGGGATCTGTACCATGCGGCGTTGCTCTTCAAGGGCTACCGGACCACGCAAAAACGCCTGCGATATCTGTCGGTCATCCTCACGATTCTGGCAGGCGGGCTGGGCGTGTTGCTCGCCGCCTTCGTGCCCTCCTTTACCGCGTATGCACTGCCGGCAGTCGTTTGCCAAGTGGCTTCGCTGGTACCGCCGCTGCTGTTCATTGAGGCGGCGATGATGAAACACAAGATTGGAAAAGAACTCACATGACCCATCAACAGCGCATAGATACCCTACTCAAGACCGTGAGCAAGCCGGGGCGGTACATCGGTGCCGAATACGGGCAGGTCCAAAAAGACAGCGCGGCGGTCAAGTTACGATTTGCCCTCTGCTTCCCGGATACGTATGAAATCGGCATGTCCAACTTAGGGGTGCGCATCCTGTACGATGTGCTGAACCGTGCCGAGGACATTGCCTGCGAGCGGGCCTATGCCCCGTGGCTCGATATGGACCGTGCCATGCGGGCGCACGGCATCCCCCTGTGTACGATGGAAAGCGGAGAGCAGCTGACGGCGTTTGAGATGGTGGGGTTTTCCTTGCAGTACGAACTGTGCTACACCACCGCGCTGCATATGCTGGACCTGGCGGGGATTCCCCTTTATGCCGCGGAGCGGGACGAGAGCGCCCCCTTGATCATCGGGGGCGGGCCCTGTGCCTATAATGCCGAGCCGGTGGCCGACTTTTTTGATGTGTTTGCCATCGGCGAGGCGGAGGAGTCGCTGCCGGAGCTTTGCCGGCTGTATATCCGCATGAAAGAGGCGGGGGGCTATACCAAGCAGGGCTTTTTGCGTGAGGCCGCCAAGATCGGGGGGATGTATGTGCCCTCCCTGTATGAGGTGAGCTACCGGGAGGACGGTCGGGTGGCAGGGATTGTGCCCCGATACGGCGATGTGCCGGCCAAAGTCAGAAAAAGAATTGTGGCTGATCTTGACAGCGCTCCCTTTCCCACCCACTTTGTGCTGCCCTATATCGAAACCGTGCATGACCGCGTGGTCGTGGAGGTCAATCGCGGCTGTATTCGCGGCTGTCGGTTCTGTCAGGCGGGAATGGTGTGCCGCCCGAACCGTGAAAAAAAACCCGAGACCCTGGCGCGGCAAGCCAGGTGCCTCTATGAAAACACGGGCTATGACGAGGTGTCCCTGGTGTCGCTGAGCATCAGCGACTACTCAAAACTGGACGAGCTGACCCGACTGTTGCTGACATGGACCGACGACGCCCATGTGGGGCTGTCGCTGCCCTCCCTGCGGCTGGACAGCTTCAGCCAGGAGCTGATGGAGCGTGTCTCCTCTGTTCGTCAGGGGGGTCTGACATTTGCCCCGGAGGCGGGCACCCAGCGGCTGCGGGATGTGATCAATAAGAATATCACCGAGGCGGACCTGGTGCGGGCGGTGGACATTGCCTTCCGAAACGGGAAAAGCTCGGTGAAGCTCTACTTTATGCAAGGGCTGCCCACCGAGGGGCAGGAGGACTTGCGGGGCATTGCCCGCCTGGCCGACAAGGTGACCGAGACCTACCGCGCGATTCCCAAAGAGCAGCGGAGCCGCGGGCTCAATGTGACGGTGAGCGTCTCCTGCTTCATCCCCAAACCCTTTACCCCTTTTCAGTGGGACGGGCAGGACCCGCTGGGCACTCTGGAGGAAAAACAGCAGTTTCTGCGCGGGGAGATCACCAACCGACAGGTGCGCTACCACTGGCACGACGCCCGGGCCTCTCACCTGGAGGCGGTCTTTGCCCGGGGGGACAGGCGGCTGGCGCCGGCACTGGCGACGGCCTGCCGCGAGGGGCTTTTCTTTGACGCATGGGACGAGTGCTTTGATTTTGACAAATGGATGGAGGTCTTTCGCCGTTGCGGCATAGACCCGACCTTTTATGCCAACCGCGTGATGGAGAAGGACGAGACCCTTCCTTGGGATATGATTGACTGCGGGGTGAGCAAAGCGTTTCTGTGGCGGGAGCGGGAGCGGGCCTATGCCGCCCGGCCCACGCCGAACTGCGCGGAGCAATGCAGCGGTTGCGGGGCCAACTGCTTGGGAGGTGAGGGACGATGGTGCCGAGCATGAACGGAGGGGCGCAAACGCCGGTTTGGGTGCGGCTGCGCATGCGCAAGGCGGGGCCGCTGCAATTCATCTCACACTTGGATTTTTTGCGCACCCTGCAAAAGGCGCTGGTGCGCGCGGGTCTGCCCCTGTGGTACTCGATGGGGTACAACCCCATCCCCAAAATTTCGGTGGCGGCGCCCCTGTCGGTGGGGGTGAGCAGTGAGTGCGAGCTAGTGGATGTGCGCCTGACCCGCCCGGTTGACCCGGAAAGGGCGGTGGCGGCGCTGCGGGAGAACTTGCCCGTACACATGGCCGTGACCGAGCTGTATGTCCCCGAGACCAAGCTCAGCGCGCTGGCCTGGATAGGCTATGAGGTACAGGTGTTCACCGACGGGGCGAGCGACGGGCTGGCGGCTGCCTGTCAGGATTTTTTGGCCTCCCCGGTCATTATGGTGCTGAAAAAAACCAAGAGCGGGGAGCGGGAAAGCAATATCAGGCCGCAGATTAAAGAAGCGGCGTGCCGATACGATCCCGCGGCGGACTGTCTGGCGTTGCGATTGGTGCTGTCGGCACAGCAGGCCTCCTTCCTCAACCCGGAATATGTGCTCGGAGCGCTGAAAAGCGCGTGCGGCATTGCGGAGGGAGCAGCGCAGGGACACACCATCTGCCGCACGGGGGTGTTTGCGGAGGACATGCAGCCCTTTCGATGAGGGGTTGTCCGCGGGGGCGGGTCAGAAAATGTTTCCAAGCGAGCAAAGCGACTGTTCCCTCAGGTGGGAAAGGCCGCTCTGTAACATGGAAAGGGTGAGGATATAGTCGGTGTAATTGCCGGCCTCACAGGCACCCATGAGCGCGGCGAACTGATCCTGCACCTGCATGAGGTCGTGGTGGTTGACGGTCAGGGAGATATAGCGTAGTTTTTCCTGCCAGCTTTGGTGGATGCCTCTGACTTGCTCGCCTTGCCCTGACAGGTCTGCCCGGGCGGGATCTTCCGGCTTTTCGGGCAGGGGGAGCGCGGCGACGGCGGTGGCCGTCTCGCTGATCTGCCGCACCACGAGGTGGGCGTTGACAAATACGAAACCGACCAACACCGCCAGCAGGGAGAGGGTAATGATAAAGGTTTTCATGTGTCCTCCCGCTCGGTTTTCTTCTTGACCACCGTGATGTGCCCTAAGTCGTCAATGCCCAGCACAAAAATGTCACCGACGGCACAGCGGTACCGGGCGCACAACTCGTGGAGCTGCGTTTCGGTGTAGCCGGTTTTGGCGAGTGCGTTCTTTTCAATGGTGCCGTCCAGGATGACCGAGTGCATGATCCCCACATCTACCGATTTGATACCGAGGTCGGCGGGGGTCGCCGGTGCCTTGGAGGCGTTCGGGATGATGGAAAACTTGCCGTTCTGCTCGAGGATGGCATAGCGGACATCCGACAGGTTGACGACGCCCTGCTGGCGGCACTCGCTGAGCAGCTCTTCGACCGAAATGCGCATGCGCCGCATTTGATCCTCCCGAATCACCCCCTGTTCGATGATGAAAATGGGGTGGCTTTCAAAGATTTTTTTGAGGAAATTGAGTTTCGTTTTGCTGAATGTGATGATGATTTCCATGGACATAATGAATAAAATGGGAATGAGCGCATACAGCAAAGGGATATCCGGATCGTCGATCGGCATGGCAGCGATCTCGGACAGCAGGAGTGAACCGATCAGGTCTGACATCTCCAGTTCACCCACCTGCCGTTTGCCCATGAAACGCAAAGTCAGCATGAGTGTTATGTAGATGATCAGGGCGCGGAAGAAGATAGCGATCATCGGAACATTCCTTTCTCTTACCGTATATTTTTCACAGAGTGTGCCGTTGCCTGTCAAAAGAGTGCTGCGCACCCCCGCCGAGGGCGGCGGTGTGCGGTCATCCATTATGATACCCTAAAAACAGGGTTTTATGAGGCGGGATAGGCCCTTTGCGGCATGCCCGTGTAGATTCATTGACAGACAGAAGGAGAAAGAAATGAAACAACAAACAAGAGTACTGCAAATTTGTATGTCAGGGCTGTTTTTGGCGCTGGCACTGGTGCTGCCCTACCTCACAGGGCAACTGCAACAGGTGGGGCAGATGTTCCTGCCCATGCACATCCCCGTGCTGCTCTGCGGCTTTATCTGCGGGGGTAGCTGGGGGGCGGCGGTGGGCTTTACCGCGCCGCTGTTGCGCTTTTTGATCGCGGGCATGCCGCCCATTATGCCTGTCGGGCTGGCGATGGCCTTTGAGCTGGCGGTGTATGGGCTGGTGGCGGGCTACCTCTTTCGGCAGGTGACGAAAAAGAACTTGCTCAACACCTATCTGGTACTGCTGGCCGCCATGCTGGCAGGGCGTGTGCTGTGGGGGGTGGTGTCGGCCATCATTTTCGGCTTTCGGGGCGGGTCGTTTGGCATGAACGCCTTTGTGGCCGGCGCGTTTGTCACTGCGCTCCCGGGGATCATCCTGCAACTGCTCGTCATTCCCCCGTGGGTACAAATACTGCGCAAGCAAAAGGTCTATATTCCGTAAAAGAACGCTGCCCAAGCCTGACGATGGCTTGGGCAGCGTTCTTTTGGGGGGCACCGGCTCGCGGTGCCTGGGTTTGACGGGGGATTACTTGGTGGTCTGCGCTTCCACCAGGCGGACACCGCAGTAGATCTCGCGGAGCTTTGGTTTTTCAATCTTGCCGGTAGGATTGCGGGGAACCTCGGCAAAAATGACCTTTCTTGGCCGCTTGTAGCGGGGGAGGCCTTCGCAGAAGGACTGTACTTCCGCTTCGGTCAGGCTGCACCCGTCCTTGCAGGAGATGATGGCGGCGGTGATCTCGCCCAGCCGCGACTCGGGCAGTCCGATGACCGCCACATCCTTGATGTGCGGGTGGGCGCGCAGGAAGTCCTCGATCTGAACGGGGTAAATATTCTCGCCCCCGGAGATGATGACATCCTTCTTGCGGTCTACCAGGTAAATGAAGCCCTGCTCGTCCTCGCGCGCCATATCGCCGGTCAGCAACCAGCCGTCCTCCTTTAGGATGGCGGCGGTCGCCTCGGGGTTTTTGTAGTATTCTTTCATCACGCCGGGCCCCTTGACCGCCAGCTCACCGACCTGCCCCTGCTTCACCGGGGCTCCCTGTTCGTCAATGATTTTGGTCTGCCAGAGATAGCCCGCCTTGCCAATGGCACCGACATGGTCAATGTTCTCCACCCCGAGATGCACACAGCCGGGACCGATGGACTCGGAAAGGCCATAATTGGTGTCATACTGATGGTGGGGGAAGCAGGTCAGCCAGCGCTTGACCAGAGAGGGGGGGACGGGCTGGGCGCCGATATGCATCAGCCGCCACTGGGAGAGGCGGTACTGCTCCGGCTTGAGCTCGCCCCGCTCGATGGCGTCAAGGATGTCCTGTGCCCACGGCACCAGCAGCCAGACAATGGTGACGTGCTCCGCACTGACTGTCTGTAAGATCCACTCGGGCCTCACCCCGCGCAGCAACACCGCGCGGCTGCCCGAGAGCAGACTGCCGAACCAGTGCATTTTGGCGCCGGTATGGTAGAGCGGGGGGATGCACAAAAAGACGTCCTCATGGCACTGGCCGTGGTGGTGCTGCTCGGTGAGGCAGGAGGAGACCAGGGCAGCATGAGTATGTAAGATGGCTTTGGGAAAGCCGGTGGTGCCGGAGGAAAAGTAGATGGCGGCGTCGTCCTCATCCCGCAAGGGGAGGGCGGGCGGGGCGGCGGGGAAGCTGTCTGCCTCCGAAAGCGACCCGGCAAAGGCGGGGCGGGGCTCGCCCACAAAGAAAAATTCCCGTACCCGCAGCTTGGGCAGGACCTGCTCGATGCGGGTGGTGAACTCGGGCCCGAAGACCAGCAGACTGACATCTGCCAGCTCCAGACAGTATTGAATCTCCTCGGCGGTGTAGCGATAGTTCATGGGCACCACGATGGCACCCGCGCGCAACACGCCGAAATACAGGGGGAGCCATTCCAGGCAGTTCATAAGCAAAATGGCGACTTTTTCGCCGGGTTTGACCCCGTGAGCCTGGAGCATATGGGCGACTTGGTTGGCCACGCGGTCAAACTGCGCCCAGGTCAGGGTGCGCCGGTAGCTGTCGGCGCGGGCGGGCTCGATGAGCTGAAACTCCCGCCATGCCTGGGGGGCGGCGGGCCGGTCGGTGGGGTTGATCTCCACCAAGGCAACCTCGTCGGGGTACCGGGCGGCGTTGGTTCGCAGAAATTCGGTGATGGGCATGCTGGACATCCTTTCAGACTGGCTTTGGGCAATAAAAAAAGTCCTCTGGCATCGCAGAGGACGACCGTGGCCGTGTTACCACCTCAATTTACCGCTGTCTCGCGACAGACGGCCTTGACGGGTCAGGTGATGACCCCGACGCATAACGGGCGTCGCCGTCGCAGCCTACTCGCGGCCTTTCGGTGCGCTGCTCCCGGAAGGTATTCATACCGGCCACTCTTTCGCTGCTCGCACCTGCCGCAGCGTCTCTGCAAAAGGTTTGCCGGACTACTTGTTTCCGATCATCGCATGTGCGTACAGTATACCACCGGGGGGGTGGTTTGTCAATGTTTTTTCAAAGCATTTACGGTCGAGCGGTCAAAAATTCATATTTTTCTCACAAATAAGGGGTAGAATAAAGGGAACAAACCGGCATATGGCGCGTGAGGGCGGTATGCAGAATGAAAAACAGAAGGAGACGGTTACCATGAAACAGCGCTTTGGGTATCGGGCGGCGATGTTTTGCCTGTCGTTGCTGCTCTGTGTGTCACTTTCGGGACTGAGTGGGTGTGTGATGGAGTTTGACGCCACCACGACGACATCGGACGTCGGGGTGCTCTCGCCCTATCAGCTCGCGGTGCAAAGCGGATTTGAGGGAAGCGAGGAGGAATGGTACGCCGCCCTGCGGGGGGCGTCTGCTTATGACATCTGGCTCGGACTTGGCAATACGGGGTCCGAACAGGACTTCATTGACTCGCTCAGTCCCACCATTCAGCAATACGATATCACCATTCAGGCGGAGGCGGGGCAGGCGGCGCTGGGAAAAGCCATTCTGTCCTGCGTCAGCATCTATGCTGACTTCGACGTCACCTACCGCATCGGGAGCCATACCTTCACCGAGCAGGAAAGCGCTGCCGGGTCGGGGGCCATCTACCAATTGGACAAGGCGAGCGGCGACGCGTATATCATCACCAACTACCATGTGGTGTATCACCCGGACAGCGACACGCCGGACGGCATCAGCGACGAGATATACATATACCTGTACGGCATGGAATATGAACCCTATCAGATTGAGGTGGAATATGTCGGGGGGTCGATGTACTATGACATCGCCGTGTTGCGGGTGAAAGACAGCAGTATTCTGGCGGGCAGTGACGCGTGCGCGGTCGAGCCGGCCGACTCAAACGGGGTGGCGGCGGGCCAAACCGCCATCGCCATCGGCAACCCGGAGGCACAGGGGATTTCCGCTACCTCGGGGATTGTCTGCGTGGACTCGGAGTACATCACCATGATCTCTCCCGATGAGCGGGCGGTGGTGACCCAACGGGTGATCCGTGTGGACACCCCGATCAACTTCGGCAACAGCGGGGGCGGGTTGTTTAGCGCACAGGGGCAGCTAATCGGCATTGTCAACGCCAAAATGGTGGATGCCGAAACCGAAAATATCGGGTATGCCATCCCCGCCAATATTGCGGTGAATGTGGCGCAAAACATCATTGACCACTGTGCGGACGGGACACTGAACACCTTGCAGCGCTGTATGCTGGGGGTGAGCGTGGAGGTCGGTGGCTCCAAGGCAGTCTATGACCCCTCGAGCGGCATGGCGCGGGTGGTGGAAAGGGTAGAGGTGAGCAGTGTCGCGCCGGGCAGCCTGGCGGAGGGCAAACTGCAGGCGGGGGATGTGATTGTCTCACTGGAGCTGCGGGGGTGCACCTATGAGGTGAGCAGGACCTTTGTCGTGGTGGACGCCATGCTGAATGCCCGCGTGGGAGATACCGTCACGCTGCATCTGTTGCGAGGTAATACACCGGTGGAGGTGGAGATCGTGGTGGACGCCGCCAGCGTGAATGCGTATTGAGCGTACCATCCCGCCACCTTGACAGGCGGGCGGGGGAGCTTTTTCTGTTTCCGAAAAAGGATTTGACGTAGCTCGTCAATTGTATTATACTGAACGTAGCAAATGAGGGCCAACACGCCCAAAAGGAGAGTCATATGACGCAGCACAAGACCCGCAAAAGAATTCTCACCACGGTGCTTGCCTTGCTGTTGGTGTCGGCACTGGTGGTCACGGTGATCTACCTGTCGGATCCCGGCTCGGAGGGGCGGGTGGAGTGGGCGTCGGTCGCCTATGGCACCCTGTACAGCAACATTTCCGCCACCGGTGTGGTGTATGAGATGAGCCGGGGAAGTGAGGTGCCGCTTGCCGCCTATGTGTATGGGATTGAAAACATGGAGGAGGTCTCGGAGCGGGGATACGAGGTCAACTGGGCAACGATTTTGTTCAGTGAGCAGCCGCAGCCGATTGCCTACCGGGTGAGTGCGGTCAATGAGTCCCTGTCCGAGCGGGCGATGAGCTACCGCACCGACCTGCCCGCCATAGAGTTGGTTACGCTGGTGCCCGTTTACTTTGACTTTGCCGCCTTGGTAGCGGCGTATGAGGCGCAGCAGGCGGCGGGGGAGACCGAGGCAGAGACGTTACTGGCCTTTATCTTCACGGTGCTGCTGAACGAGCAGACCGGGAATATTGAGCACGAACATATTCCGTCCGAGTTTTTGCGGGAGGATGATGAGGCTGCCTTTACCGTCACCACCAACTACCCCAAGACACTGCTGGAGCAAGCGGTGCCTTTGGCCGGGGGACAGGCATACCAGCTGTCCAAGCTCACCTACCGGGAGGGGGACATGCTCACGCTGGGCAGCACCCTGTTCAGCCTGTCCTTCCGCTACCTCACCACCCTCTTTACGATATCGGAATACGACTATGCCGATATCAATGCGCGCATGAACCAAGGGGAGACGGTCTATGCCGCCGTGGCGGTCAATGCGCTCGGTGGCCGTAAGCTGATCGCCGAGGTGCTGTCGGTGCAAAAAACCGAAAATATGTCGGGGGTTTCCTACTATACACTGCAAGCGGGGCTGGTTTTTGCGAATTTGGAAGGGCTCAGCGAGGAAAATCCCTATGGGGACTTTACCTACTATGACCCCTCGCTGGACCAGGACGCCGTGCGGGCGCTCGGCGTGGGACTCAAGGATAATCTGACCCAACAGGAGCTGGTACACAACTACTCAATCACGCTGACCATCCAGAAATCGGTCATCCGAAACACGCTGATTGTGCCCACCAAGTGTATTTTCTATGACGACAACAAGCGTCCCTACCTGCTACTGCAGGGAGAGGACAACAAGGAAAAAAGGGTATTTATCAACATCACACTCTCCACGGGCAAGGATGCCGCTGTCCAGCCGCTGGAGGGCTACCAACTGGAAGAGGGGGACCTGGCAAAATACATCGAAAACAGGTCTCTCATCAGCTCCCTCTTTTAATGGCTATGGAAAAAAACGTGCTATCCATGCGGGGTATCGACAAAACATATCAGATGGGGGAAGTGGCACTCCAGGTTTTGTTTGGTATCGATTTTGAGGTGCAGGCGGGGGAGTTTGTCTGCATTTTGGGCCCTTCGGGCTCCGGAAAGTCCACTTTGATGAACATCATCGGCTGTCTGGATACGGCAGACGCAGGCTCATACCGCCTGAACGGAAAAGAAGTCTCGTTGCTGTCCGAAAATCAACTGGCGGTCATTCGCAACCGGGCAATCGGCTTTGTTTTTCAAAGTTTTCAGTTGCTCGGGCGGATGAGTGCGCTGGACAATGTGATGCTGCCCCTGATTTACGGCCGCTACCCGCAACGGGAGCGTGCCGAAGTCGCGCGGCAGATGCTGGAGAAGGTGGGGCTGGGGGATAAGCTGCAAAACACACCCGCACAGCTCTCGGGCGGCCAGCAGCAGCGGGTGGCCATCGCGCGGGCGCTCGCGGGCAACCCGTCCCTGATTTTGGCGGATGAGCCGACGGGGGCTTTGGACCAGAAGACGGGGGTGCAGATCATGGAGATTTTCGAGCAATTGCACCGGGAAGGCAAGACTATTGTGATGATTACGCACAGCCCCCGGGTTTCCGCCTATGCCTCGCGGGTGGTGCGGTTGCTGGACGGCAGGCTCTACCGAGAGGGGGAGGGCGTCTTTTCTGACAGCGAGGAGGCAGAGACATGATTCTCAATATTCTGAAAATCAGCGTCAAAAACTTGCTGAGCAATAAAATGAGAACCTTTCTCACCATGCTGGGCATCATCATCGGCATCTCCTCCATCATTGCGTTCATTACCATTGGGCAGGGGGTGACCTACGCGGTCATTGACCAGCTCTCGGGGCTGGGCGGCAACCGTGTGTCGGTCTCCATTACCAACACGAGAATGAAGTCCGGCTTTACTGTGGCGGAACTTTCCGCCTTTGAGGCGATCGACGGGGTGGAGGGCCTCTCCCCCTCGATTTCCTCCCGCAAGAATGTCCTGCTGGACCCTGCGCTGACCAACAGCCTGTATGATGAAACACACTTTACCGGTATACGGATCATGGGCATCAACGACAACTACTATGGCGCCACGGTCAAGCAAGATTCGCTGCTGTATGGGCGGGGGATTACGGCGAGCGACGTGGACTTTTCCACGAATGTCTGTGTGCTGGGATACCAAGTCTGGAAAAGCCTGTACGGCAACTACAATCCTGTGGGAGAGCGGCTGAAAATTCAAAATGTGGAGTTTGTGATTGTCGGGGTGATGGGCACACTGGTGGGGGTGGATACGTCCGCCAACACGGCCGTGATGGTGCCGTATACGGTGGCGATGCAGACACTGGGCATGGGACTGGTGCGGACCTTTGACGCCATCATCCGCAACACCGACGATATGCAGGCGGCCATGCTTGCCATTGACGAGCTGTGCACCGAGCTGATGAACGACAACCGCGGGTACACGGTGTTTAACCAGCAGGAGGTGATGGATGTGGTGGTATCTATCACCGATCTGGCGCTGGGCATGCTGGCGGGGATTGCCGCTATCGCGCTGTTGGTAGGGGGCATTGGCATCATGAATATGATGTTGGTCACCGTGACCGAGCGGACGGCCGAAATCGGCCTGCGCAAGGCGCTGGGGGCGAAACCAAGGGTCATTTTACTGCAATTTTTAATGGAGGCGGTCATCATCAGCGTGGCGGGGGGCGTCCTTGGTATCCTGCTGGGACTGGGGCTTTCCTATGTGGCGTCTGTGCTGATCGGCTACGCCTTTGGGTACCGCATCACCACCCTGTTGGGCGCGACGGTGTTTTCACTGGTGCTGGGCATTATTTTCGGCATTCTGCCCGCCCGGAAAGCGGCACGCCTGCACCCCATAGACGCGCTCAGAGCCGTATAGCCTAGGCGGGGCAACGAAGGGACTATCGTCAAGCGCCTCACAAAACCAGAGCCAAAGAACTGCGAAAAACAGTGCGGATGCTCTGGTTTTCTCCGTTTTGTTTCCAAGATTTTCAGGATTTTTCAAAAAAGGCTTGCCAAATTTATCTTTTTAAGATATCATGTATTATATGCATCTTGACAGGTATCGCTCTATGAAACGACTATGGAGGAAAGGTCATGAAAAGAACGGCGACCTATGTGGCGGTTTTGCTCATCGTGCTGACCGTCGTACTGACCCTTGCGGCTTGTGTGGAGCGAGCCGGCTTTAGGGTTTCATTTATTACAGATGGGGAAACCTACCATACGTTGCATACCAACGGAGGGGAAGCTATCCAGATGCCAAGCGACCCGCAAAAGGATGGGTATGACTTTGACGGGTGGTTTTGGGACAGGGGTGAGGGGGAACAAGCCTTTGACGAAAACGCGCTGTTAGAGGAGCCGCTTTCCGCGAATGTGTCGGTGTATGCCAAGTGGAAGCCGATGGCGGCTTCGTCGCTGTTCACCTTTCTGCAAACGGAAGATGCCTGCGTCATCACAGGCTTGACCGAGCGGGGGGCGACGCAAACCACCCTGGATATTCCCGCCGAAATAGAGGGACTGCCCGTTGTGAATATTGTCGGCTTTGCCTTCGAGGGGTGCCGTGGCATCACCTCCGTCACCATCCCGGACAGCGTGACTTTTATCGGGCCGGGCGTGTTTGCGGGGTGCAGCGGCATCACCTCCGCCACCATCCCGGACAGCGTGGCTTTTATCGGGGCGGGCGTGTTTGCGGGGTGCAGCGGGCTGACCACCCTCACTTTGCCTTTTGTCGGCGCCACTCCCCTGCCGGAGGAAGCTTCGAGCAGCACACTGCTGGGCTACCTCTTTGGCGCAGACAGTTATGCCGGGGGTGTGGAGACGACACAGTGGTATAGCTACTATAAAGGGGCAACCGGCTATATCCCCGCCGCGCTGGAGAGGGTGACGGTTACCGGGGGGCAGATTTTGAGCGGTGCCTTCTCAAATTGCAGCAGCCTTACCACCGTAACGATAGGGGAGGGTGTGACGGCTATCGGAGAGTGGGCTTTTGCTGGATGTAGTGCGTTAACAACCCTCACGCTGCCTTTTGTTGGCGCCTCTGAAGCAAGGATACCCGATGACGTAACCAGCGGACTGTTCGGTTACATCTTTGGCAGGAGTATTTATGACGGGGGTGTGAAGACGATCCAGCAATATGGCAACGGAACAACAGACAAGGCCACCTACTATCTCCCCGCCTCGCTACAAACGGTTACCATTACTGGGGGGAATATACCGAGCAAGGCGTTTGTGGGTTGCAACGGGCTTGTCTCCGTCATGTTAGGAAATGGCGTGACTTATATCTCCTCTTACGCATTCTACGGCTGCAGTGCGCTTACCTTTATCGAGATAGGGAGCGGTGTGAAAAACATCGGTTCTGACGCATTTTACAATTGTAGAGAGCTTGCTTCCGTCACCATTTTAGATGGCGTGCTCTCTATTAGCGCACGGGCATTTTATGCTTGCAGAAAATTGACTTCTATTGAAATCCCCGACAGCGTTTCCTATATCGGCGAGCGGGCATTTTACGCTTGCAGCGGGCTTACCTCGATTACTGTGAGCGAGGGAAATACGAAATATCACAGCAGCGGCAATTGTTTGATCAAAACCAAAACCAAGGAACTGCTGCGAGGTTCTAACGGCAGTATCATACCGAGTGACGGCAGCGTGACATCTATTGCTGAAGGGGCATTTTCCGGTTGTAGCGGGCTTACCTCCCTGACCCTCCCTGACAGTCTAAAAACGATCGCTTCCTATGCGTTTTGGGGTTGCAGCGGGCTTATCTCCCTGACCCTCCCTAACAGTGCAACCTTTATCGGCGAGGCAGCATTTTCCGGGTGTAACGGGCTTACATCCGTTCTGATAGGGGACGGTGTGAAATTTATTGGCCCTTATGCCTTCTCTGCTTGCGCCGCCACCATCCTATGGGGGGAGAATCCTTCCATCACCACCATAGGGCAGGCTGCCTTTCGCAATTATCAAGGCACCAGCCTGACGATTCCGGAGAGCGTGACTAAAATCGATTTCGAGGCGTTCTATCAGTGTACGAAACTGACCTCTGTCGTGATAGGGAATGGCGTGACTTCGATTGGCGACAGAGCGTTCCGCTACTGCACTTCCCTGACTTCTGTCATCATCCCCGACAGTGTGATCACCATCGGCCCTTGGGCGTTCTATGGTTGCGGCGAACTGACCACTTTGGTGATCGGGGACAGCGTGACCACCATCGACGTGAAGGCGTTTGAGGGTTGCGCCAAATTGACGTCTCTCACCATCCCTGACAGTGTGACTGCCATCGGTGAGGGGGCGTTCCTTAGTTGCGGTGAGCTGACCACCTTGGTGATCGGGGGCGGCTTGACCAGCATCAGCAAGCAGGCGTTCGCCTTTTGCAGCGCCTTGACTTCTATCAATATTCCCGCCAGTGTGACCACCATCGGTGAGGGGGCGTTCCTTGGTTGCGGTGTCCTGACCTCTATTTCAGTGAACGAAGGTAATACGGTCTATCATAGCAGCGGCAATTGTCTAATCGAGACGGCCACACAGGTGCTCATAAGGGGCTGCCAAAACAGCATCATACCCGATGACGGTAGCGTGACCTCTATCGGCCCATCTGCTTTTGCCGGTAGCGGGTTGCTTGCTATCAGCATCCCTGAGGGCGTGACCTCTATCGGTTCAGGCGCGTTCTATGATTGCAGGGGTTTAAGCACTGTTGTGCTCCCTGAGGGCGTGACCACCATCGGCAGCACTGCATTTTCCCTTTGCAGCGGTCTGACCTCTATCACCCTCCCCGAGGGGTTGACCTTTATCGGTGCAGACGCGTTCTCTGGTTGCAGTGCGCTGAGCGCTATTGTTTTCCCTGAGAGCCTGACCACGATTGATTCGCGGGCGTTCTCTGACTGCAGCGCTCTGACAACTGTCACTATCCCAGGCGGCGTGACTTTGGTCGGAGAGCAGGCGTTCTTTGCTTGCAGCAGCTTAACCGGCGTGACATTCGTCAACACAAGCGGTTGGTATCTAACCAGATACCTGACCTACACCAGCGGGACCTCTGTGGATGTCACCAATCCGGCGGAAAATGCGATCCGCTTGAAACAAGATCGATTTTACACCGAACACTGGAAACGCAACCCCTAATCGGAGGGGGCTTTGGATGTTAGGGCTATTTCAAACTTTGAGATGGTTCAAAAGATGAAAAGGGGCTGCCGCGACGGGATTGAGTTGCGGCAGCCTTTTTGGGCAGGGGGAGCGGTCTGTGAATTTGTCGGGAGAAGTGGGGGTTTTGGGTGTCAAGGGCGTTTTTGTTGGAGGTTCCCCGGTGAAGTGCGCCGCCTTCTTTGTTAAAAAACGCGCGGGCAGAAAAGTTTGCTTGTAATACGCGGGGGAGCGTGGTATACTATGACAAAAGGAAAAGGGAGAACGCTATGAACATTGGAGTTGCCTACCACGGCTTTACATTGAAGCGGATTTGTGAGGTACCTGAACTGGACGCCAAGGCGTACCAATTCGTGCACGATAAAAGCGGAGCGCAGTTGCTCTATGTAGAAAACGACGACCTGGAAAAGGTCTTTTCCATCACCTTCAAAACGGTGCCGGAGGATGACACGGGGGTTTTTCACATATTGGAACACTCGGTGCTGTGTGGGTCTGATAAATACCCGACCAAGGAGCCATTCGTTGAACTGCTCAAGGGCTCCATGCAAACCTTTCTCAATGCCATGACCTTCCCCGACAAGACCATGTACCCGTTCGCCAGCACCAACGAGAAGGACTTTATGAACCTGATGAGCGTGTATATGGATGCGGTGCTACAGCCCTGCATTTATGACAAAGAGGAAATTTTCATGCAGGAAGGCTGGCATTGCGAGTTGCCCGCGCAGGAAGCGCCCTATTTTAACGGCGTGGTTTACAACGAAATGAAGGGGGCACATTCCTCACCCGACACGGTGCTCTATCATGCCTGCTGCCAGGCGATGTTCCCCGATACCGCCTATCGCTTTGAGTCGGGCGGCGACCCGGTCTCGATTCCCGAGCTGACTTACCGGCAGTTTCTCGACGCGCATGAGCGGTTTTACCACCCGGAGAACAGCTATATTTTTCTGTATGGGCAAATGGATTTGCAGGAAAAGCTCTCCTTTTTGAATCTGGAGTACCTGTCCGCCTATGACCGAAAGCACCAGACGGTCACCATTGACAAGCAAAAACCGATCGGGTTTGTCAAAAGAGAAGGGCAGTATGAGATCGGGCAGGAGGACGAGGAGACCGACAACGCCCGCATGGCTGCCGCCTATATGCTGTGCGATTATGACGATCGTGAAACCATCATGACGGCGCAAATCATTCTCAATACCATTGCCGGGTCCAACAATGCGCCGCTGAAAAAGGCTGTGCTGGATGCGGGGCTGGGGAAAGACTTTTCGGCTCATGTGATTGACGGCCTCCTGCAACCCTATCTCTATTTCTCTTTGCGGAAAAGCAATCCTGCGAATGCCGAGCAGTTTTTACAGGTGCTCAGGGACACGGTAACCAAGCTCTGTGAGCAGGGGATTGACAGGGATGAGCTCAAAGCGACCATTAACAACTTCGAGTTCAGCTACCGTGAACGAGACAACAACGGCACGGCAAGCGGCGTGCTGCACGCCATGACGGTCATGGACGGCTGGTTATATGGCGGCGACCCCATTGCCTACCTGAGCGGGCTGGACATCCTGAAAGGCATCCGTGAAAAGCTGGACACGACTTACCCGGAGGAGCTGCTGCGGCGGGTGGTGCCGGACAGCCGGCACAGCGCGCTGGTGGTGCTGACGCCCTCCCGCACCCTGGCAGAGGCAAGAATGCAGGCCGAGCGGGACAGAGTGCGGCGCTTCAAAGAAAGTCACACGGAGGCAGTGCTCGCCGAACTGAGCGACAAAAACCGGCGCCTGCAGGCATTCCAGCAAACGGCGGACAGCGAGGCGGCTCTCCGGTCCTTGCCGATGCTGACACTGAACGATATTAACCCCGATGCACAGCCCGACATTCCCACCGCCAAGGTGGAGATAGACGGCATTTCGACCATCCGGCACGATATTTTCACCAATGGGATTGGCTATCTCAACTGCTACTTTGACCTGCGGCATATTCCGTTTGACCGGATGTCGCTGGTGGCGCTGCTCGCCAAGGTGCTGGGCAAGGCAGCCACCCGCCGCCGCTCCGCCCTGGCTCTCTTTACCGCCATCAAGGGGACGCTGGGAGACCTGATTTTTGTTCCTGCCGCCTATGCGCGCCTGGACAGGGAGGAGCTCTCGAGCTACCTGACGGTGAAGTGCAGCGTACTGGAGCAAAATATAGCATCCGCGACCGAGCTGATCGAAGAGGTCTGCCTCGAAACCGTGTTTGAGGCGAGCGAGGTCAGGCAGATTGTGCAGCAGCAGTTGATTGCCATGGAGCAGGTGCTGGTCTCCTCGGGTACTTCCATCGCCGCCGGCAGGGTGAGTGCCAAGCTCACCACCGAGGGCAAGTACAAGGATGCCTTTGGCGGGTATGCCTACTATCAGTTCATCAAAGCCGTCGCCGCTGCCGATATTCAGGAGATTTGCGGGCGGCTGAAAGAGCTGTCCGAGCAGATTTTTTGCAAAGAAAACATGACATTTTCCGTCACTGGGAACGACTCAATTTTTCAGAAATATGCAAATAAATATGTGCAAATGCCTGAAAATTCGACGGTTTTAGAGTCGGTTTTGCCGGTATTTTCCTCCACGGCCGCCAAGGAGGGCATTCGCATCCCTGCCGCTGTTTCCTTTGATGCGATGGGGGCGGATTTCAGGAAAAAGGGGTACGCCTTTTCGGGCGGGATGCAGGTGCTCGCCAAAATCATCACGCTGGATTACCTGTGGAACCGGGTGCGTGTGCAGGGCGGGGCCTACGGCACAGGGATGTCCGTGACCGAACAGGGCACCATGCTGTTCACCTCCTACCGGGACCCGCACATTCAGCGCACGCTGAGTGTCTTTGATCAAGCGGTGGCTTATCTGGAAGACTTTCACCCGGATGAACGGGAGATGACCAAGTATATCATCGGCACCCTGTCCGGACTTGACCGCCCGATGCTGCCGCGGGAAAAGGGAGAGGTGGGGGACAGCCGCTTTTTGCGCGGGATCACCCTGGAGCACCGCCAAAAAAGGCGCACCGAGGTGTTGCGCACCACGGCGGAGCAGATTCGCGGCTATGCGGATGTGTTGCGCCATGTGCTGCAGGACAGGGTTTGCTGTGTGGTGGGGGCCTCGGACAAACTGGATGCCGCTCGGGAGCTGTTTGATGTCATTGTCAACTAAGTGCGCAGATATTTGCAAGGGAAAGCTGCCGAGGGGCGGCTTTCTCTTTTTTCGTGTCGCGTTCGGAGCCGAGCGGAAATGCACGGCGGGACACTATCGGGACGGGCGCGGGGCGTCGTTTTTTCGTTCCAAAGTAAAAGTTTAAAAAAAAGTTAAAAATCTTAACATTATCCCTTGCAAAAAAATGCAATTGATGATATAATTTGAAACATAGTGAAATGATTCTGTGTATCATAGACCGCATCACCGAGTGAAAGGAACTTGTATCATGAGGTACTTTTCCAAATTTATCGTGCAGTTTGTCTCATTTTTCCTGGTCTTTACCATAGGATTTTTGTCCTGCATTGCCGTCGTTGTGGGCGCCGGCGCATATATTTACGGCAATGTGTCGATTGACAAACTTAACGAGTTTGGCATGGGCATTGATACGGGGAACTATTTTGACCCGAATGCCGAAGTGCCGGTGAACAGCATCACCCTGCAAAAGCTGCTGGAGGAAATTCTGGGCGTTGCGGGGGAGACCGATGAATACTCGCTTAATGACCTAATCAATCGATACGGGTTGCTTTTGCCTGATGAAGTCACAAAATATCTTCCCAGTGATGCCATCATGGATGCCGCGATTGGCAAGTTGTTCTCCAGCGAAGGTCTGGATATTCTCTTACATAACACGCCGCTCAACTACCTGTTGCAGTTCATCCCCGAGGGAGTGCTGGGGGATGAGGTGGGAGAAACCATCGGCACCAAGAGTCTTTATGAGATCATTTTCCCCGAGAGCGGGGATTATTCTGCGTTCCTGCAAGGGGTGCAGTTGGGCTTTTTCTTAGGGGTGGACTATGAGAAAACCGAGGAGGGGGAGTATGTGGTTCGGCATCGGAACCCGGAGGCCCCCACTTTGTTTGAACTTTTGGCGCCCATCGACCTGGGCGTGGTGCTGGGTATTTTCACGGCAGGCGGGTCTGTGCAGACCGCCATTTACAAGTGTCTGGGACACATTCGCTTCAACGACATCATTCGCTTCTTCGTTGACCCCTCCGTCATTAAAACAGACAGGATTCTGGCAGACAAGGGGATTGGTTCTTTCTTCCGCGAGATTGGTCACAGCGGCGAGTACGAGCTGTATATCCCCGGGGTCTTTGAACATATGTACCTTGCGACTATTTTCGGGGTGGACGGGCAGGCGGTAAACGGCAGGTTTGTCGTTGAGTATCAAAACCCCGACTCTCCGACGTTCCTTGAGCTGCTGGCGCCCTTCAACCTGGGAGCCATCGCCGCCGCCATTTTTGACGACGGGGATGTGATGGGAGCTTTCTATGCTGACCTGAAAGACATTGCTTTCAATGACCTGTTCGGTACGGTGCTGAATCTCGAGAGGCTGGGACTGGACGATGTGTTCGCAGACAAGACTATCGGTGACTTCTTGCGCTATCAGGACGGCCAGGTTTCGCTTTATGTGCCGGCACTGACAGAGGACTTGTATTTAGGTGCTTTCTTTAATGTCGATGCTCATTTTGACGAGGACGGCAACTATGTGGTCGTCTATAGAGATCCCGAAAACCCGACCATTTTTGAGCTGTTGGCGTCCGTGCATGTCGGCGGGCTGGTGGATGCCATCTTCAACGGCGGCTCCCTGTTGGTGACCCTTTACGAAAGTTTTGACCAGATCAAGCTGGCGGATATTTTTGGACTGGTACTGAATCTTGAGAAGTTAGGGCTGGACCTGGTGCTGGGGGAGAAAACCATCGGCACGCTCTTAAAGTATGAGGACGAAAAATTCAAGCTGGACATCAACGCCATGTTCCGGCAAATCTACCTTGCTCAGTTCCTGAAGGTACCCTATACCATAGAAGATGGCCAAATCGTCATTACATATCAAAACCCCGATCAAAAAACCGTCAAAGAGCTGATTGCCCACTTGGACATCGGCGCTATTGTCATTGCGATTTTCGACAAAGACATCGATCTCATTGATACGGCGTTGGCAGGGGTGGAGTCAATCTACTTCTTGGACATCCTCGCCCTGTTCATGGACACCTCGATAGCCGGTTTGGACCATATTCTTGACGGCAAGACCATCGGTACGCTGTTTTTCTATGAAGACGGAAAGTTCTATCTGGATTTGCCGAGCTTTTTGGGTGACCTTTATCTGGCGGATATCCTCGGGGTCTCGTATGAGATCATCGACGGGCGGTTCACCCTGGCGGCGGACGATGACTCCACATTGCTGTACCGTATGCTGGCACCCATCAGCCTATCCGTATTTGTCAATCATTTGCTGGAAAACAAGGGGGACATTGTCGGCGCCTTGTACGGCGGGTTGTCGGTGCTGTCGTTCCTTGACATTGTCGCCCTTTTCGTGAAGGACCTCAGCTCGTTTGGTCTGGAGGAGGTGCTCTCCCACAAAACAATCGGGGATCTTGTCGCTTATGAAAACGGCAAGTTTTCCATCACGGTGCGGAGCTTCCTGGCCGATGTTTATCTGGCGGCCATTCTGGAGGTGCCCCATCACTTTGAGGACGGGCAAATTGTCATTGAGTTTGCTGACCCGGCAAACAAAACATGGAAGGAAATCATTGCCCATATCTCGCTGGGCGGGCTGACGGAGGCTGTGCTTGACGGGGACTATGGCCAGGTGCTGCACGAGATTTTCGCGCCCATCTACCTATCGGACCTGTTGCTCACTTTCTTTGGCAATGACCTTGGGCGGGACCTGGCAGAGGCTTTCGCCGATCTGACACTGGGAGACTTGGTGTCCGTGGAGAATGGCAACCCGGTCATCCATGCGGGGCTGATTCTGGTGAGTGTGGAGCTGGGAAACACCATCAAAGACATCTTAAACGGCACTACCAGTGTGCAGGGCTTTGTGCGCCTTGCCCTCGGCATTGGCGCGGGCGCCTACCTTGTTTTGACCAAAGGGCAGGAAGTGCTGGACCGGGAAATCAACGACGTTCTGGAGCAAGCCGGCATTGAGAACCGGTATCTGACCGCTCTGTTTGCAGGCAAGCGCTTCAGCGACCTGGTCAGCTTCGAGGACGGCTTTTCACTTGACCTGCTGGGCTTTGTGGCTGATATGGCATTTACCGATATGCTGGGCTTTGTGGGGCTGGCTGACCATGCGGCGCTGAATGCCATATTCACCGGGAAAGTGGTCAGCGATTTGATCAGCAAAGTGAATGGCAAGATTCACTTTGACCCACTGGGCTTTGTGGAAACCATTGGCTGGAGGGATATCCTCTCGATCTTTGTGGATCTGGGAGACGGAGCTTTGTCGCGCATCATTGGCGACAAGGCTATCGGAGATTTGGTTTACGAGGAAGACGGCACGCTTCACTTTGACCCGATTGGGTTCATTGGAGACATTGCCTTTGCCGACATCATTGACCTGTTTGGGGTAGAGATTGCCGCGCTGGATGCGATCTTTGGTAGCAAGACCATCAGCGATCTTGTTTACATGGAGGACGGCAAAGTTGCCTTTGACCTGCTTGGGTTTGTAGGAAGCATCTATTTCAAAGACATTGTCTCCATCTTTGCAGATTTGGGAGACGGAGCTTTGTCGCGCATCATTGGCGACAAGGCTATCGGAGATTTGGTTTACAAGGAGGATGGCACGCTTCACTTTGACCCGATTGGGTTCATCGGAGACATTGCCTTTGCCGACATCATCGACCTGTTTGGCGTGGAGATTGCCGCGCTGGATGCGATCTTTGGCGACAAGACCATTAGCGATCTTGTTTACATGGAGGACGGCGAAGTTGCCTTTGACCTGCTTGGGTTTGTAGGAAGCATCTATTTCAAAGACATTGTCTCCATCTTTGCAGATTTGGGAGACAGTGCTTTGTCGCGCATCATTGGCGACAAGGTGATTGGGGATTTGGTCTTTGAGGAAGACGGCACGCTTCACTTTGACCCGATTGGGTTCATCGGAGACATTGCCTTTGCCGACATCATTGACATCTTTGGCGTGGAGATTGCCGCGCTGGATGCGATCTTTGATGATAAGACCATTGGTGATGTGCTGAAGTACGATGACAACGGCCAGCTGCAAGTTGACTGGTACGGGTTTGTGGCAAGCATCGTAATTCTGGATCTGGTTGAGCTGTTCGTGACCAATGAGTACCTGAGCCGCATCCTGTCGGATAAGACCATCGGGACGCTGGTGAGCTACAGTGACGGCAACTTTGCCTTCCATCCGCTGGACTTTGTGGGAGATATTCAGCTGGTAGACCTGCTGGGGCTTTTCGGCATGGCATCCGAGTCAGTGCGTGCGCTGTTTGACCATCGCTCGATCGGCGACTTGATTCGCGAGGAAGACGGCAAGTTGGTGTTTGACTGGCTGGGCTTTATCGGCGATATTTACTTTACCGAGATTTTGGCTCTGTTCAATCTGGACAACGGCGAGTTGCATGAGATCTTTGCCGGGAAGCGGATCGGAGACCTGCTATACTATGCCGACGAGGAATTGCAGCTGGCATGGGTGGAGTTCATCGGGGACATTCGCTTTGTTTCGCTGTACAATGCCACCGGGCTGCAGTATGACGCACTGCTGAATTTGTTCGGCGAGAAGACGATTGGTTCTTTGCTGTATTACCGGGATGGTGTGTTGGTATGCGATTGGGTCACATTCATTTCGGATATCACCATCAACAGTCTGTTTGGCTTGTTCCTCGATGTGCAGGGGAGCGAGATCGGAGCCCTGTTTGATGGCTTAACCCTGGGCGATCTGGTCTTTGAGGAAGACGGCACGCTTCACTTTGACCCGGTTGGGTTTATCGGAGACATTGCTTTTGTCGACATCATTGACCTGTTTGGCGTGGAGATTGCCGCGCTGGATGCGATCTTAGGTAGCAAGACCATTAGCGATCTTGTGTACATGGAGGACGGCAAAGTTGCCTTTGACCTGCTTGGGTTTGTAGGAAGCATCTATTTCAAAGACATTGTCTCCATCTTTGCAGATTTGGGAGACGGAGCTTTGTCGCGTATCATTGGCGACAAGGTGATTGGGGATTTGGTCTTTGAGGAAGACGGCACGCTTCACTTTGACCCGATTGGATTCATTAGAGATATCCTGTGGGCAGATTTGCTGGCACTGGTCCTGAACCCTGATGCACACAGCATCGATGAGTTGTTGGCAGACCGGACGATTGGGGATCTGTTCAGCTACGAAGACGGCGTGTTGGCGTTCCATGTGTATGACTTTGTGAAAGACATGGTGATCAATGACGTTCTGAATAGCCTGCTGGCATTCTTGGGAACCGACTTGGTTGCCCTTGACCTGGCAGATGTGTTTGCCGGTCTGGCGGTGAGCGATGTGGTGTCCATGACAGACGGCAGTCTTGCGGTGGATGCGGAGGCTGTTCTGGGCGGACTGGATCTTGGGGCGGCTGTGGCGGATATTTTCGATGCGACGCTGACCGTTCGGGACATA
>Ga0265293_10000913_pt1 | contig 68017 bp, 67 predicted proteins | sample Munlanlewell138R_FD_192505 | JGI IMG/M metagenome (GOLD analysis project Ga0265293, IMG submission 192505) | Leachate microbial communities from a municipal landfill in Southern Ontario, Canada - Leachate well 138R | ecosystem: Engineered > Solid waste > Landfill > Unclassified | place: Canada... | reverse complement strand
AAAAGGTGGCCCGGGAAACCCTATTGCCAGGGGCGGTCTTGACAAGAGTAGCCAAGAGTCATCTACGAGTCGGCACCTTCCAGTTTGCCGCTGGACGCGGACGTGATCAGGAACTCAAGACGCTTGCCGACTACGCTATCAACCGCCATTATCCCGAAGCATTCCAAGACGCTAACCCATACCTATCCTTTTATCGCGCAGTTGTCCACGCCCAAGCCTCCTTAATCGCCCAGTGGATGTTAGTCGGTTTTGTCCATGGCGTGATGAACACAGACAATATGGCAATTAGTGGCGAGACTATCGACTACGGGCCCTGTGCCTTCCTGGATGTTTATGATCCCTCCACTGTCTATAGTTCCATCGATCACTATGGGCGTTACGCCTACGGCAATCAACCGAAGATAGCCGCCTGGAATCTGGCCCGTTTTGCTGAAACACTCCTTCCCCTGATCGATTCTGATCAGGAAAAGGCGCGGGATTTAGCTACGATCGAATTGGAGAGCTTCTCCGGGAAGTACGATCAGCATTTTCTTGCTGGAATGCGAAAGAAACTTGGACTCAAAGACTCCCGCGAAGAAGATGCCGCCCTTATTCATGACCTTCTGGAATTGATGCGGGAGCACAAGGCGGATTATACCAATACCTTCTTGGATCTAACCTTCCAAAGGTTTGACGAACATGATCTCTATCGTCTGGAAGGATTTGCCTCATGGAGGGAGCGATGGGAGAAGCGGCGCGGTACTTGGGAAGAGGCACAAGCTCTGATGAAACGAAGCAATCCCGCTCTGATTCCCAGAAACCACCGAGTAGAAGAGGTGCTGAGAGCGGCGGTACAAGAACGTGATTATAAGCCCCTCAAGAAGCTCTTGAGCGCGCTTAAGGAACCCTTCGCCCATAGCCCTGAACAGGCGGAGTTTGCTAGTCCTCCCGAATCAAATGACATTCCCTATCGCACATTTTGTGGAACTTGACGCTAGAGAGAATTCTGCATAGACATTGGCAAACATAAGGTGTATACTAAGGATTGTGAAGAGATCTTAGGAGGTGTCGAGTTGAAAGATAAAGTGCAAGCTGTTTTAGACAAGATTCGTCCAGCCCTTCAGGCCGACGGCGGAGACGTAGAACTCGTTGGCGTGAGCGAAGACAACGTTGTTACCGTCAAACTGACCGGTGCCTGTGTTGGCTGCCCCATGTCGCAATTGACGCTCAAGGGTGGCATTGAAAGAATCCTCAAGCAACAGATTCCTGAGGTTGCATCTGTAGAAGCAGCCCAATAAATAACAAGGAGGAGCATCCGTGCTCCTCTTTTTGCTATTCTGCCTGAAAGGAGGGTCACCTTGCATTCCAGAGAACATCACTTGCAGCAAGCTATATATCAGGCTGGTTTCGATGCCTTCGCCATCATGCCGTGTAAACCAGTGGAGATGATGCTTCCGGTTTTGCGGGAAGCTCAGGAAGAAGATCGCTATCCGAACTTTGTCGATGAGGATATCCAGAAGCGCATTGATCCCCAGAACCTGCAAAAGAGTGCCCGGAGTGTGATTTCGCTGGCCATATCCTATCACACTGGCGAAGCGGGTCCAAGACCGGCTGGCCACGGAACCATCTCCCGTTCGGCCTGGGGTATGGATTACCACCGCGTTATTGAGGAACGCATGGACAAGGTAATCCTCTTTCTGCAGGAGCACTTCGGTGCCAAGGAGTGTACCAAGGCTGTTGACACCAGCTTTCTTATTGACCGCGCCCTGGCCATAGAGGCTGGGCTAGGTTTCCCTGGAGCAAACTGTGCCGTCTATGTTAGTCCCTTCGGGTCATGGGTCTTTCTGGGCGAGATCCTTGTGGATGTGGATCTTCCCTTCACGACAGCAGAGCCCAGTGCCAACTGGTCCTGCCCAACAGAATGCCAACGCTGTGTCAGGGCCTGTCCTACAGGTGCGCTTTTTGCACCAGGCAAGATTCGGCCCGGGCGCTGTATCTCCTACCTAACCCAAATGTCTGGTCCCATTCCCCTGGAACTAAGGGACAAAATCGGTAGTAAGCTGTGGGGCTGCGATATTTGTCAGCAGGTCTGCCCCATTAACCAAGAAGCACGCCGCAGTGCTCACAAAGAGTTTCAGCCCATCGTGGGACCCCATGTCCCTTTGCTTCCACTCTTGCATATGAGCAAGAAAGAATTTGCCCACAAGTTTGGGGAGACAAGCATCGCTTGGCGTGGCAAGAACGTGCTGGCGCGCAATGCCTGTATCATTCTAGGCAACCAAAGGCACCGCGATGCTTTGCCGGAGCTAAAAGAAACAGCCCAGGAGCATCCGAGTGCATTTGTCCGAGATGCCGCAGCCTGGGCTGTGGAGAAAATCGAATCCAACTAGTTTAGATCCTCTTGGGCGCTTTCGAGCGCCTTTTTTAGTCGCTTGGTATAAGGACCAGGAGTCTGGCGAGAAGATTCTAATGCCTGTTCCAGAAAAGCGACCGCTTCTTCACCGCCATAACGACCAATCGATAGAGCTACCTGTGCCTTTTCCTCACTATCTTCAGGGTATTGTTCGAAGATTTCCCGCAATAGACTCCACCTACGTTTGGTGGGGGGTCCGTGGGACAAGAATACGGCAAGATAGGGCAATAGTGAGGAATCCCGGTTCTTCCTGGCAAATCGCCGAATGGCTGGCAATACCTTGGCGTCAAAGGATTTGAGCAGGATCCAACACTCGAAATATAAGGGATCATCTGCATCTAGCCCAGCCAGAATCTGCAGGATCACATCACCCACTTGCACGATTTCCCAGCGATTACAGTACACAAGGAGCCGCATAAGGAATCCTTGGTGAATGTCTGCGTTCACAAGACGCAGGTCCAGTATTTTGAGGATTAGGTCAATCACTACCTGATCGGGTTGGACATCAATATGCTCAAAGCTGGAGAACAGGCTTTCGAAGAAGTGATCATACTTGTCCTTTTCGAACACCGTATTGAGATCGGTATATCCCGAACCGCCCTGGCGGAAATTACGGAACACATTGAGATCCGAAACAACATTTCCCTTGACCTTCTTACGTTTCTGACGCTCTGTGGCAATATCCTCCAGCGGGTAGTTGTAATACGCAGTGACTCGGAAGTTGTTCATCAAGGTCTGCAAACCCTGCAAGACAACTTGTATGCGGGGGTGACTGATTCTGAGCCAAATCGATCGTAGGCTTGCGCCCCGGAGCATCTTGGCCCCTGCCTGGCCCAGCAGCCGATTGAGTTCCTCTTCCTGTTGCTCCCCTGGATCTTCAAGGAGAAGAAGATGCATCTGATGGATGACACTGTCAAGATCTTCCCGAGAGGACTCCGCACCCTGGCAGTAGGCATACATCATCTGCAGATACGTCGGCAAACGCAAGCGTGTTTGGAAACCCGCTCCCTGCATGAAGTGATCGACAATATACTGAATATCGAGGGGGAACTGATACCTCTCAAGCTCCGCTAGTAGACCATCCACCGAACGCTCCACTTCACTATGGGCCTTATGCAGCTCGCGTCTGCCCTTCAGAGCCGCGGTTAGCATGGCCGCCACTGACAACAACTCGAGGGAAGCAGCGTAGGCAGCCAACATCAGTTCTCGTTCATAGAAGAACATGCTCTCCTTAATCTCAAGGCACGACGAAACAAACCCATCCACTGTGGTGATTTCGCCGATCTCTTCCATTAGTTCCTTGTAGTCCCTGAGCAATACGCATCCCTACCTTTGTGCTTCAATCGCGCCGCGCGCTAGGGCATCGCAACGGTTGTTCAGTGCATTATCACTATGACCCTTAACTTTGATCCAGTCTATATCATGGGTCCGAGCCAGGTCGATGAGTCTCTTCCATAAATCCGAGTTGCTAACCGGCTCCTTTTTGGCATTCAGCCAACCGTTTTTTTGCCAGTTCTCTACCCAACCTTGGGTGAAAGCATTGATCAAATATGCACTATCGGAAGATAACTTGACCCGACAGGGCTTCTTTAAGCTCTCCAAACCCTTAATTGCGGCCAACAACTCCATCCTTTGATTGGTGGTGTGTGCTTCAAAACCGGAGAGTTCCTTTTCATGAGGTCCATACAAAAGGATTGCTCCCCATCCGCCTGGTCCAGGGTTGCCGCTACAGGCCCCGTCGGTATATAGTGTCACTTGTGGTTTCAGATCCGCACCCTCCTTGGGCTCTCAGGCCGACTCTGTTGGCAGAGCCGGGAGAAAGTGTTACAATGATAATCATATCATACTATACGATTTTTTGTGTTTGGGGAGAGAAGAATGAAGGAAAATCTAGAAAAAATCACGCAAGGGACAGAATATCCTGGCAAGAGTTGCATCTACTGTGAACAGGCCATCAACTCTTCAGATCAAGTAGTAGTTTGTCCCAGATGCCGCTCTGTCCATCATGTCGAGTGCTGGAAAGACAAAGGTGGCTGTGGCAAGACAGGATGTCCCCAAGTTGCCCAAGCAGTGCAGGGTGATCGTCCCCCAGGAGATGGGCCTCCTCCGCCAGTGTCCAAAAGGACAGTTATCGCTGTTGCCTCCGGAATACTTGCATTGATCTTACTGATGGTTTTCTGGCCCAAACCGCCAGATCCTGCCATGGGACGCACCAAAGTAGTAGTCATGGGCGAAGCCTTCTATGAAGTATCAGAGAGCATGGAGAAACTTGCAGAGGACTACAATGCAACCAGCGAAGACATCTATATCGAACTGCAACTGCTGCCTGCAGGTGGAATGGATGCCAAACTAATCGTACTCATCGCGGCTAACGAAGCACCCGACGTGATGGCCATCGATGAGGACCGCTTCGCCTATTTTCTCAGCCAGGAAGTGCTCTTTCCCTTAGGTGAGGACGAAGCAGGGGAAGTCATCTATGGAATTCCTCATCCAGCCCAGCTCAGCCAAATGGTTGTCTGGGGTGCCACAGAGCATCCTGAAGCGGCTTTAGAAGTATTACACTATTTCCTTGATAACATTCCTCCCATTGATAGAGAATTGCTCAAAGGGCACCAGAGCCCACCTTTTCTCTTTGGAAACTAAGGAAGGGCCCGAAGGCCCTTCTTTCTTTATCCTTTAGAACTCTACCCGTGGAACTTCCATGGCGGAAGGTGCTGCCTCGAAGAAGGGCTTCGCTTGCCTTCCCATTAGGTTCGCCAGAAGATTGGTGGGGAACTGGCGAATTGTGGTGTTCCAAGTTTGAACGGATTCGTTAAAGCGCATCCGCTCTGTGGCAATGCGGTTTTCTGTACCTGCCAACTCATCCTGGAGCCGAATAAAACTTGTATCAGCCTTAAGTTCAGGATAGGCCTCGCTGATGGCGAGGAGCCTGCCCAAAGCAGTATCAAGCCCCTGATTCGCTTGGATTTGGGCTTCGGGAGTCTGTGCACCTAAGAGACGTGAACGGGCCTCGGCAACATCGGCAAAAACTTGCTCTTCATGACTGGCATAACCCCTAACCGTATTGACCAAGTTGGGAATCAAATCTGCCCGCCTTTGTAGCTGGTTTTCCACCTGAGCCCAACGCCCGTCAACGGTCTCCTCGAGCGCTACGAGCTGATTGTAACGTCCAATGACACCGGAAACCAAGGCAACTGCAATCACTGCGATAACGATTAAGACTATAACTCCTTTTTTCATCCCTTCACTCTCCTCATTCTTTAAAATCGTCGTCCTGCTCCGCCGCCGCCGCTACGTCCTCCACCAAAACCGCCGGAAGGTCTCGAACCGCCGCCAATACCTCCACCAAAACCACCGCCCCTAGGCATACGGGGTACAATAACAGTTCTGCCTGGGCCTCCGCCGCCATAACCGCCACTTCCACCTGGAGGATACCTTCTGCCGCGACGCATCATCATGAAAATCAAGATAAAAATTACGAAGGAAACAAACCAACCCCTGGCTTCATCCCGCTCCTCAACGATTTCAAATTCCTCACCAGCTAGGATGTTGGCATAGGCTACGGCCATGGCTGAAAGCCCTGGTCCATAGGACTGTTTCTTAAAATGGGGTAGTCCCTCTTGATCAATCACCGCACCGACAAGACCGTCGGGCAAAGCCCCTTCTAGACCATAACCGGGTTCTACTTCAATAGCCCCTTCGGAGACGGCAAGGAGCATCAATAAACCGCTATCCTCAGGTCCGCCTACTCCCCATTCGTTAAAGAGTGCTGTGGTATACTCCTTGGGATCCATGGGCGCAGTGGTGGCCACCGTCACTACGGCCAGTCCGATCCCCTGCTCAGTCCATAATTTCTCCCCAAGTAGTTGCATTTCAGCGCGACTCTTTTGATCGATGACATTCGCATAATCATTGACAAATCCCTGTTTGGCTGGGAATGCTGCTGCAGCCAGGCTACTTACGCTCAAGAGCAAAATGAGAAAGACACTAGTTCGAACCATGCTACGATTGAAGCTCATACTCGATTCACCTCTTTCAACGACGCGATTCGCCGTGGCGCCCCAAAAGTTCTCCGAGGCGATAATAGTTGCCAAATCCATAGATCATCGGATCGGTTGCCGGAAGATCAAGTCGGCCATTGACTGCATAGGTTTCATCATACTGGATCCCAAGGACTTTTCCAAGGAAGAGATGATGGCTACCTAAGGAGATGATTTCCGTGACACTGCATTCAATATTCACTGGACACTCCGCAATGAGCGGGGCCGTGCCGAACTTGCCTGGGAGCGCAGTAAACCCGCACATTGCAAACTTATCATGGTCTCGACCGCTCAGCGTGCCACAGGTATCAACCATGGCTACTTGACTGGCCATGGGCATGTTGACGACGAAACCGCCTGATTCTTTGATTATAGCATAAGAGTAGCGTTCGGGGCGAATTCCTAGACTAATAATGACAGGATCAGAGCAGGCAACGCCTGCCCAGGCCAAGGTAATGATATTTGCTGAACCCCCATTTTGACAACTCACCAAGACAGGTGGTACCGGATAGAGCCATGTCCCCGGTTGACGGGTTACCTTCATGATTTGCTCACTCTCCATTCCTAATCGAGCGGTAGATTTCCTCCCCCACGGTCCAGGTAAAATCGTTAGCAGTGTACTCCTGAATCGCCTGACGCAATGGTTCTTCTTCCTGAGGGAAGACCGAGACATGGAAGGTCACCTGTTCTAAATAGACAGTATCTACAAGGTTAATCCCTTGAGTCAGTATCTCATTTTGAACTTTGCCAGAATGCACATAATCTACGGTTACGGCAATTTCCCGGGCTGGTACCATGCGTACAATACCTGCAGTCTGCAAAGCTTCCCGTGCCGCACCGCCATAGGCGCGAATTAAGCCGCCTCGTCCCAAAAGGGTGCCGCCAAAGTAGCGCGTGACGACGACGACGCAGTTAACGACCTCGTGACTTTTCAACACTTCCAGAATGGGAAGTCCCGCAGTACCACTTGGCTCGTTATCATCACTATATTTCTGGACCTCCTGGTTCATGCCAAGGATATAAGCGGGGACATTGTGGGTGGCATTCCAGTGTTCTTTGCGAACGGCCTCAATGAAGGCCTCCGCTTCTTCCTGCGTTTCCACAGGCTTAATGCGGGCTATGAACTTGGACTTCTTCTCAATCAGCGTGATCTCCGCTTCTGTTGCCACTGTCTTGTACTCAACAAGCATTCTACCACCTCAAAGTAGTGTTCAACATCCTTTTGCATCTTCCTTCCGGTTCTGCTATTCTAATCTAGTGAGGAGGATTCGCATGGACATAATCAAGCAACTTGCCACAGAATTGGGAATTAGGCCACACCAGGTCGAGCAGACCGTCGCCCTACTCGATGACGGGAACACCATTCCCTTTATCGCCCGCTATCGGAAAGAGGCTACGGGGGAGTTGGACGAAACTGTCATTCGTGATCTGGCCGAACGCCTAACCTACCTGCGCAGTCTGGAAGAACGCAAGGCCGAAGTCACCAGACTCATCGATGCTCAAGAGAAACTCACGCCTGAGCTTACGGCGTCTATCCAAAGCGCAACGAGTCTGCAAGAACTCGACGATCTCTACCGTCCTTTCCGGCCCAAACGTAGGACTAGGGCCTCAATGGCTAAAGAAAAGGGACTCGAACCCTTGGCACATCTTCTCTTGGAACAAAGCCCCGAGGATCCTCTGGTCTTGGCTGAAGCATACCTGAGTGACGAGGTCGAAACAGTCGAGGATGCCTTGCAGGGGGCCTGTGATATCCTGGCAGAGCAATTTACCGATGATCCTGCTCATCGCGCCATGATCCGCAAATTTACCTATGATACCGGATTACTGATCAGTGAGAAAGCCGCAGGCGACGATGTGGCCGAAGCAAACGAATTTCAAATGTACTTCGAGTACTTCGAGGATGTAGCAAAGATACCGCCCCACAGGATCTTGGCCATCAATCGCGGTGAGCGCCTGGGTGCATTGCGCGTTCGGATCCAAGTGGATATCGAGAGAGTTTACTCCCTCTTAAGTCAGGAAATTATTACTCAAAGCACATCACCTGCGGCAACCTACGTAAGGGCGGCTCTGGAAGATGGCTACACACGCCTCTTGGCTCCTAGTCTCGAGCGGGATATTAGAAATGCCCTAACGGAGAAAGCTGAAGTCCACGCGATCGAGATCTTCGCCAAGAACCTGAGGGACTTACTGATGCAAAGCCCCGTGCGGGGTCACCGAGTCTTAGGGATTGATCCAGCCTTTAGAACCGGCTGCAAAGTGGTGGCGATTGGTGAGTTTGGTGATCTTCTGGAGTACACTACGATCTATCCCCATGAGCCCCAGAAACGTTGGGAACAGGCTTTGGATACGCTAAAGGCATTAGTCAATAAGCACAAGCTTTCCCTTGTAACAATCGGCAATGGCACGGCCAGCCGGGAAACAGAGCAGCTCGTGGCGGACTTAATTAAAGAGTACTGTCCAGGCCTTCAGTATCTCGTGATCAATGAAGCAGGAGCGTCTGTCTACTCCGCTTCCAAGCTCGCCAAGGAGGAGTTCCCTGACCTCGATGTTTCCATACGCGGTGCAGTCTCCATTGCCCGGAGAGTCCAAGATCCCCTAGCCGAACTGGTTAAGATTGATCCCAAATCGATTGGAGTTGGCCAGTATCAGCATGACGTGAACCAAAAGGAGCTTAGTACAACACTGGCCCAAGTGGTAGAAAGTTGTGTCAACCATGTTGGTGTAGAGCTCAATACAGCCTCGAGCGCCTTACTGAAACATGTTTCCGGTTTGTCGGCGAGGGTGGCTGAGAACATTATTGAATACCGAGCCAACAACGGAATTTTCCAGCAACGTTCAGAACTAAAGAAGGTCAAAGGACTTGGACCCAAGGCCTTTGAACAGGCAGCCGGTTTCTTACGTATAGCTGATGGTAAACGTCCCCTTGATAACACCGCGGTTCATCCTGAATCCTATTCCCTTGCTCTACAAATTCTAGAGCAGATCGGTTACACGGAACAGGATCTCCAAAATCGTGAGACTTTAGGCCAAATTCGGGAAGAACTGACCAAGCTCAATGCCAAGGAGGTTGCCGAACTCCTACAGGCCGGTGAACCAACGGTGCGGGACATTATTGGTTCCCTAAGTCAACCAGGACGTGATCCCAGGGATGAGCTACCTGCCCCACTCTTTAGAGCGGATGTACTGAGCATGGAAGATTTGGAACCAGGCATGGTTCTGAAGGGTACGGTTCAAAACGTGGTAGACTTTGGCGCCTTTGTGGATATTGGTGTTAAGAAAGCGGGTTTAGTCCATATCTCGCAGCTGAGCGACAAATATGTTAGGCATCCCACCGATGTAGTACAGGTTGGAGACATTGTTTCCGTCCGCATTCTCGGTGTAGAACCTAATCTAGGAAGAATCAGTCTATCTATGAAGACTGAGCGATAAAACGAGGGGCTGTTGCCAGTGCAACAGCCCCTTATCTGTTTGTTCAATTCTTATTCCACAACGATAGCAAACTGATACCAATTGTGGGAAGCGGCGATAAGTTCTTCCGCCACGTAGTAGCGGTCTTTCCCCTTGAGCTCACCGTCCACATATCTCTTCCCCCAACTATTGGGGTCGTAAACCTCGAAGTAGGTGAGATCATCAACCTCCGCATACCCCTTGACAATGAGAAAATGTCCATCTGCGTAATCATAAAAACGATTGACACGCCGGTTGGGATCGCTCTCTCTGCTGATATAGTTCATATCGATACAGAGTATAGCTATTTTTCCCTCATCAATCACTTTCTTTAGATCTGTAGTCGCTACGCCCTGATCCCTCTCCAACATCATGGTGGAGTAGGGTTGACCGAGGGACTCAAAGTACCTAAAGAAGATGTTCGTCCTCCACCAGGCACCATAGGCAGGATACATGTTTCTTGCATCTTCGCCGGTACCCTCAAACTCTTCATTCGTCCACTTCATGGCCATTGCAGCAGATGCAGGTCCGCAATTGGCATTGCTATGCTCGCCTGTATCTCTCTGATCAATATACCAATCATAATCGCGGTTGTTCCCCACATACTTGTGTAGGACTTTCCCACCAAACCACTCTTCTAGATGTTCGCGTAGGACCGCTTCACGTTGGGCTTGTAACCCATTGGCATAGACGACTGCAGATGGAGAAACGACAAAGGCCAAGAGTAAGCTCATTGCCATAAGAACGATAACTCGGTTTCTGAAGCTAACCCCCATTGACAATCGATCCCCCTAGGCTTCGCCGCGCTTGGCGGAGAGCCACTCGTGAATACCTAATGCCGCACGTTTACCTGCACCCATGGCACTAATAACAGTTGAAGCACCGGTGGCAATGTCGCCACCAGCCCACACACCTGGAATGCTCGTGGCTCCATTTTCATCGTAGGTAGTGATGTTACCCCACTTGTTAAGCTCTAGGCCATCGACTCTTGTTGTTAACATGGGGTTCGCTCCCTGCCCTACTGCGACAATGACCGTATCCACCTCAAGGGTGAAGTTCGAACCAGGTATCTCCACCGGTCTTCTGCGTCCACTACTATCGGGTTCGCCAAGCTCCATCTTCACGCACTCCATCCCCCGCACACGGAAACGCTCGTCTCCAAGGATACGGGCGGGGTTGGTGAGCAAGCGGAATTGGATTCCTTCTTCTTCTGCGTTCTCGATCTCTTCATGGCGTGCAGGCATCTCCTCGCGGCTTCTGCGATAGACGACATAGACCTCTTCAGCGCCTAGTCGAAGAGCAACCCGTGCTGCGTCCATGGCTACGTTACCTGCACCAACAACCGCAACACGCTTACCGACCTTAATCGGAGTGTCGTACTCTGGGAAGAGATAGGCCTTCATGAGGTTGGCCCGTGTGAGAAACTCATTGGCACTATAGACACCGTTGAGGTTCTCCCCTGGAATATTAAGGAAATAGGGCAGACCCGCGCCAGTGCCAATAAAGGCTGCAGCATACTCGCCAGAAGCGAGCATTTCATTGAAATCCATGGTCAAACCTACCGCAACATTGGTCGTGATATTAACTCCAAGGGATTTCACATACTCTACTTCTTCATCCACAATCGATTTGGGCAAGCGGAACTCAGGGATTCCGTAGCGCAAAACCCCACCAGTATCATGCAAAGCTTCAAAAATGTCGACCTCATAGCCGTAGTTCGCCAAGTCTGCAGCACAAGTCAGTCCAGCAGGTCCAGCACCAATAACAGCAACTCGTTCGTCGTACTTCTTCTCAGGCTTATCTGGACTACTATCTTCCTTTCGTGCCTTTCTCGCAGCACTAGCCTGATCTGCAACAAAACGTTCTAACATACCAATGGCGATGGGTTGTCCCCGCCTGGCCAAGACACACACTTCTTCACACTGGGTCTCCTGGGGGCACACCCGACCACAGATTGCTGGCAGACTATTCTTCTCCTTAATCTTGGCTTCTGCAGCTTCAAACTCGCCTTGAACAACTAATTGAATGAATTCGGGAATGGGCACTTGGACAGGACATCCACTTACACAAGGCTTGTGCCTGCAGTTCAGGCAGCGCTCGGCCTCTGCCATCGCCATTTCTGGATCGAGTCCCAAAGCGACCTCAACAAAATCTGTGCCTCGCTCCTGGGGATCGCGTCTAGGCATTTCAACTCTAGTTCTCTTTGCTGGTGTCGTCATTTATGCTTCTTCCCCCCCTAGGCTTTGACATGCATGAGAGTGTTGTTCTTCGTCTCTGTAGTATCCTTGCCTGATGATCAGCTCATCAAAGTTGACAGCATGTCCATCAAAATCGGGACCATCAACACAAGCAAACTTGGTTTGCCCGTTAATAGAAACTCGACATCCTCCGCACATCCCAGTTCCATCAATCATGATGGAGTTCAAACTAACGACGGTTGGCAGATCAAACTCCTTCGTGACATTGCTCGCCGCCTGCATCATCCGGGCGGGACCAATGGCTATAGCTAAATCAAACTTTTCACCGCTTTGGAGACGCTCCCTTAGGGGATCTGTGACCAAACCCTTAAGCCCAGAGCTACCATCATCCGTCACTAGAATAAGTTCATCACTCAAGCTTGCTACTTCATCCTTTAGGATATATAAGTCCTTATTACGTGCCCCGTAGATAGAGACAATCTCAGCCCCCTTCTTCCGATATGCACGGAGCAATGGCAAGGTTGGTGCCACGCCAATTCCGCCCATGACGGCGATGATCCGTTTGGCATCACCGATCTCTGTTGCGGAGCCCAAAGGGCCGAGTACGTCTTTCACCATCCCGCCAACAGGGACACTTGCCAAATCCTTCGTACTCTTACCGACTGCCTGAATGATCAGGGTCAAAGTCCCTCGCTCAGGATCGTTATCAGCGATGGTCAGGGGTATCCTTTCTCCAACTTCAGAGACTCGAACGATCACGAAATTGCCTGCTCGAGCCTTGGAGGCCACTAGGGGAGCTTCAACAACCATTCTATAGATATTCTCGGCTAACAGGTCTTTTTCAAGTACCTTAAACATTACGTCCACCTCCTACTGCTATTGGTGTTACTTTATCGACACCTTGAAATCTTGGTTCGAAAACCTCCATCGATAACATTATATTGTATTTTCGTGAAGAACTTCAACCCTTTGAGGCTATTTGTTCGAACATAATCTAAACAAGGATATGTGATAACTATCACAATTCCTTAGCAAGTTCACAAATTTTTTACCGTATCTGCTCTTATGAGTAAATTTTGTTTGTTAAACTTTTATTTATCAACAGGAGTTCTCGTACCAAAGAACAAATAGGTTTAGAAGTAATAACAACTGCAGTGGTTCTTTACGTGGGGAGGTGAAGGTTGGGGTAAGATACGTGGTGCTGGATGAACATGTACGAAATATTAAAGGGAGGTATTCACACTTGAACAACTTAAGTAGAAAGACCGTTTTAGTACTAGTCGCTATGTTCGCACTTGTTTTAGCCTCTTGGACTGTCAGCGCAAGTGCACCTGCTATCGAGTTTCCCCTCGATAATGAACAGTATATCAACACGTACTTGGTAGCGAATCCGTCCAGTTTGGACATTAGTCTGCGCTCTGACTCGTATTCCAACACAGTCATCATCAACACCATGGAAGGCCTGATCCGCATGGAAGAACGGGAAGGCGAATACTTCCAGGCCCCTGGTGATGCTTATAAGTGGGAGAGCAATGAAGATGGTACCGTTTGGACATTCTACCTCGGCGACAACAAGTGGGAAGACGGCGTACCCGTAACTGCCCATGACTATGTCTACTCGCTGCGGAGAAGTTCGTTACCAGAAACCGGATCGCCAAACAGTTACTTCCTGGCCCCCCTCAAGAACTTTGCTGCAGTAAACGCAGGCGAGATGCCGATCGAAGAGTTGGGCGTAAAAGCCCTTGACGACAAGACGTTGGAGCTCACTCTGAACGAGCCACTACCGTCCTTCCTCTCCATGATCGATGCCACCATCTACTATCCTCAACGTCAAGACAAGGTGGAAGAGTGGGGCGAGCGTTATGGTTCAGAGGCACAATACACGATCTCCAATGGACCATTCAAACTCAGCAGATGGGTTCATAATAGTGTAGTTGAAATCGTAAAGAACGACCAATACTGGGATGCCGAAAATGTCAACCTCGAAAGAGTCACCTGGTCCATCATGCCAGATGAGACAACGTACTACAACGCATTTGAGAGTGGCGAGATTGACTTCGTAGGTACTGGTGCTCAGGAATGGATCGATCGTTTCCAAAGAAGAAACGATGTTACCTATAACTCCTACACCTCTGCTACGATCACCTATGCTTTCTTCAATGCTCAGGATGAACTCTTCCAAAACGCCAATATCCGTAAAGCGTTTATGTTAGCCATTGACCGCGAAGACATCAATGAAATGGCCTTTGGTGGTCTAAGAGTTCCAACCTATGGCTGGGTTGTTCCAACGATTTCTGTTGGCAATACCAACTACCGCGAAGCAGCCGGCGACATCATCCAAGAGATGATCGACGAACTCAAAGCTGAAGGCAAGACTGCCAAAGACCTATTGCTTCAAGGTATGCAGGAACTAGGCTTGGGTAACGACCCATCCTCACTACGTATCACCTTCAACCTAGCTGGAACAGATCAATGGTTCCGCAACTTAGGTGAATACCTGCAGCAAGTTTACGGCTATGAGCTAGGTGTAAATCTGCAGATCAACTTCTCTGAATGGGGTATCTTCTATGACAACGTTCAGAAAGGAAACTATCAAATCGGCTTTATGGCATGGGGAGCATACTACAACGATCCATATGACGTTCTCAGTTTGTTCGTGTCGGACTACGACATGATCGAGACCGGATGGGTAAACAAGGAGTATGATGAGCTGATCTTCAAGGCTGCAGTCGAGATGGATGAGGCAAAGAGGCTCGATTATTACATTCAAGCCGAGAACATCTTGCTACGAGACGAGGCAGTCGCATCGCCACTGGCCACCTCTCGGGTTAACCAGTTCGTGAAGAATTATGTTCACAACTATGCCACACTAGGCTTTTCCAATATGGGCTTTAAGTACGTCTACACTTCTGGTAGATAGACGCTAGAGGTAGTACCAAGTGAGTTCATTGCCATGGCAATCATTGCCGCACCATTGGCAAATGGTTGCCATGGCTTTTATAGCCTCGAGGGCAAGCATAAAGGAGGCAAGTCATGCTTAGATATATTGCCAAACGGATTGGTTATATGTTTATCACGCTTTTCATTATTGTTACTGTCACTTTTTTCTTAATGCGGAGTATCCCTGGTGATCCTCTCGCTCACATGGCCCGAGGTCTACCTGAACAGACAAAGGCGAACTACTACGCCAAATACGGCCTAGATCAACCACTGTATCGTCAATACCTCGTCTATCTTAAGAACCTCTTACAAGGTGACTTGGGAGAGAGTGTAGTCTACCCAGGCCGTCAAGTGAGCGAAACCATCGTCACAACATCCCCTGTGTCGGCAAAGATTGGTGGTATTGCACTTGTCATCGGTGTCTCCATTGGAATTTTTCTTGGAATTATAGCAGCACTCAATAAGAATCGATGGCCTGACTATATTGTCATGTTCATTGCCATACTCGGTGTAACAATTCCAGTCTTTGTCTTGGCCGCCTTATTCCAGTACTTCTTCGCGGTCAAGCTGGGTTGGTTCCCCACTTCTGGTTGGGGAGAACGGAAACACATGGTGCTTCCCATCATGGTTCTGGCTCTAGGTCCCATCGCTACGTACGCACGCTACTTTAAGTCAAGTATGCTCGACACTCTGAACCAGGATTACGTTCTCACAGCCTACTCAAAGGGTTTAAGCAGGTTCAATGTCATTCGCAGACATGTCTTGCGCAACTCTGCCTTGCCTTCCATCACGCTCTTGGCCGGGCGCATCGTGGGCATTTTTACGGGGTCATTCTTGGTTGAGCGCATGTTCAGTATCCCTGGGATCGGGTTTTACTATATTAGTTCCATCAATAACAACGACTACTCCATGATTCTAGGTACAACCATTTTCTACGCTGTACTGTTTGTCGTTGCGCAACTCCTTGTAGACCTCATCTATATGCTGGTGGATCCGCGGATTCGCGTTGCACCAGAGAAGAACTAGGGGGTGTTACCGGTGCAAAACGTAACAAAAGAACAATTTACCCACATTGGAATTGAGATAACGGATGCAGAGAGAATTGGCAGACCACGGGTAAGCTACCTAAAAGACGCCTGGCGGCGCTTCCGGGAGAACAAAATAGCTACTTTGGCTCTTATCATCCTGTCCATCATGATCTTTTTTGTCATTTTCGGTCCTACAATTAGCGGCTACAACTATGCCCACATCGATGGAAAGGCCCGTAATCAATCTCCCAGTCTTGAGCATTGGTTTGGAACAGACCAATTAGGTCGCGATCTCTTTGCCAGGGTCTGGCAGGGTGGTCGAATTTCGATGGCCATTGGTCTGATTGGCGCCTTTGTCGCTTCATTCATTGGCTGCATCTATGGTGGTATTTCTGCCTATTTTGGTGGTGTCGTGGATGATATCATGATGCGGATCGTTGAAGTTCTAATCAGTGTACCCTATTTGATCGTCGTTATCTTGCTTTCTGTTATTCTGCAAAGCAGTAGTATCTGGACCCTCATTCTGGCTATGACCCTCACGGGCTGGTGCGGGATTGCCCGTATTGTGCGGGGACAGATGCTCCAGATCAAGGCGCAAGAGTATATCATGGCAGCCCGAGCTCTGGGCGTGAGACCTTGGAAAATTATCGTCAAACACATGATCCCCAATACCCTAGGCGTAGTGCTGGTCGCTATCACCTTTGATATTCCTGGGTACATCTTTAGCGAGGCCTTCCTGAGCTTCATTGGACTTGGAGTCCAACCACCTAACACCAGCTGGGGGGCGTTGGCATCCAGTGCACAGAGCCGCTTTGTCTTCTATCCCTATCAATTGCTATTCCCGGCAATGATGATCGCCTTGACGATGCTGTGCTTTACACTCATTGGTGACGGTCTGAGGGATGCGTTGGATCCTCGGTTAAGGAAGTAGGTGAAGTGATGGAAAAACTTTTGTCAGTTAAGAACCTAAGAGTATCGTTTAATACCTATGTAGGGGAAGTTCGAGCTGTGCGCGGTGTCGACTTTGAACTCCAAAGTGGTGAGACTTTAGCCTTTGTTGGTGAGTCTGGCTGTGGTAAGACAGTAACAGCAAAGGCCCTTATGCGCCTCTTGCAAGAACCCTTTGGAGAGATCAAGGAAGGTTCCGAGATCATCTACCAAGGCGAAGATGTCCTGGCTATGGACAAGAAGCGCCTGCAAAGGTACAGGGGTAATGATATCGCCATGATATTCCAAGACCCCATGACCTCGTTGAACCCCACGATGACCTGCGGAAAGCAGATCATGGAGAGCCTGATCTTGCACAAGAAGATAGGCAAAGAGGAAGCCCGGGCTGAGGCCATAGAAATGCTGAGATTAGTTGACATTCCGGATCCCGAAAAGAGAATGGACTCTTACCCCCATCAACTTTCAGGCGGAATGCGTCAGAGGGTGATGGTGGCCATCGCTTTATCCTGTCAACCGAAGATCCTTATCGCCGATGAGCCGACTACAGCCCTCGATGTAACGATTCAAGCTCAGATTCTCGAACTCTTGTCTGAACTAAAAGACAAGCTTGATACCGCTATCATCCTGGTTACCCACGATTTAGGTGTAGTAGCCAACTTGGCGGATCGCATTCAAGTGATGTACGCTGGACACATTGTGGAAAGAGGGCAAGCCTCTGAAGTCTTCTACAATCCTCAGCATCCCTATACCTGGGCTTTGCTCAGTTCTGTGCCGACTTTAGCGCAAGGGGCAAAACAGGAGCTGTACTCGTTGAAGGGAACCCCTCCTGATCTGATCTTGCCCTTAAACCACTGCCCCTTCGCAGCACGTTGTGAATATGCAATGACCATCTGTCGCCAGGCGATGCCTGAAGAAACGGGACTCAGTGATTCCCATAGGGTGTCATGTTGGCTCCAACATCCCTTAGCACCAGAAGTAAAGCCGTTTTATGGAAGGGAGGTCACGCGGCATGACAAACAAGTCTCAACCAACTAATCTGGTCGAGGTCAAGAACCTCTCGAAGTTCTTTTATCAGCGTCGCAGTGTAGTGAAGGCCGTCGATGATGTGTCCTTCTATATCCCACGGGGCGAAACCCTGGGACTAGTAGGCGAATCTGGTTGTGGTAAGACCACCTGTGGACGCACCTTGCTGAAACTCTATCCGGCCACATCAGGTCAGATTATCTATGATGGCAAGGACGTAACAGGTAACCTCTCCCGTAGGGAGTTGAAGGCCTTTAAGAAAAGTGCCCAGGTGATCTTTCAGGATCCCTACTCCTCCCTCGATCCCCGCATGACGATTGCAGAGATTGTGGCGGAGGGCATTGATGTCCACTTTACCTATTCCCACAAGCAAAAGCATGACAAGGTCACAGAACTCTTGGCTGCGGTGGGACTGACGGAGGAGTTTGCTAATCGATTTGCACATGAACTTTCAGGTGGACAACGACAGCGGGTTGGGATCGCCCGGGCCTTGGCAGTCGATCCTGACTTCATCGTCTGTGATGAACCCATTTCTGCCTTGGATGTATCCATTCAGGCCCAAATCGTGAACCTACTCATTCGGTTACAGAAGGAACGGAATTTGACCTACCTGTTCATTTCCCATGATCTGTCCATGGTCAAACACATTTCGGATCGTATTGGCGTCATGTACCTGGGGAGCCTAGTGGAACTGGCCCCAAGTTTAGAGATGTTTGAAAAACCATTGCATCCGTATACGTCAGCTCTACTTTCTGCCATTCCTTCTGCTGATCCGGAACACGAAAGAACAAGAGAGCGTATCAGACTTCCTGGGGAAGTTCCGAGTGCCATGGACCCCCCTTCAGGGTGCAAGTTTAGAACACGTTGCCACTACGCCATCGATCGTTGTGCAGCCGAGGTTCCTACCCTCGATGAGGCCAAGTCAGGCCATTTTGTAGCCTGTCATCGGTGGAAAGAGCTGGCAGGAGCGTTGGGGGAGGCGATTTGATGCTAAAATCGCAGACGATTGAGAAAATCCTTGATCTAGCCCTCGAACTCGGGGGAGACTTTGCAGAAGTCTACCAGGAAGATACAAGGCACAGTAACATCCGGGCCCTCCATGATCGGGTAGAAAGTAGTTCCTGTGGCCGCGAGAGTGGTATTGGCATCCGGATCTTCTCTGGCCTCAACTCAAGATACGCCTTTACCACCAATGAGAGCGAAGATAACCTTCTTCAACTTGTGCGGAACATGGCCCAGGGCCTCCCAAACCAGGGGAAAAGGAAGGTTCCCCTCGGGGATCCTACGATCTACGGCGAGGCCCACCCCATCCTAACCAAACCTCAGGATGTGGATTACGCCCGCCGCATGGAGGTCATCCGCCGGGCGACGTCCGCTGGGATGGCCTATGCACCGGAGATTGTTCAAGTCTCCGTGTCTTATCTGGATCTGGAACAGGATGTCCTCATCGCCAACTCAGAAGGAGTATTTGCCGAGGATACCCGTGTGAAGACTAGGATCTTGATTAGCGCCTATGCCCAGAATGAAAAGGGGTTACAGAGCGGCTACTTTGGCCCAGGTGCCATGCGAGGTTTTGAGTACTACGCTGATCTAGACATTGAGTGGTACGCTCAAGAAGCGGCCAGGGTAGCCGTAACGATGCTTGGTGCCGATAAGTGTCCTGGTGGTCAAATGAGCGTTGTTGTTGATAATGGCTTTGGAGGGCTGATGTTCCACGAAGCCTGCGGCCACAGCCTGGAAGCATCATCCGTCGCCAAAGGGACCTCCGAGTTCTCAGGGAAACTAGGCCAGCAAATTGCCTCGCCCCTGGTGACGTTAATTGATGATGGCACCCTTGCCAATGAATGGGGGTCCCTCTCCGTTGATGATGAAGGTCATCCAACGCAGAAGAACGTCTTGATCGAAAACGGGATTTTGAAGGGGTATATGATCGACAAGCTCAACGGAAGGCGTCTCCAGATGGAGCCCACTGGTTCGGCCCGGCGTCAATCCTACCGCTTCGCCCCCACATCGCGCATGACCAACACGTATATAGCCAATGGGCCCCATAGCAAAGAGGAGATTATCTCAAGTACAGATAGGGGCCTGTTCGTGAAGTATATCAATGGTGGGTCCGTAAATCCTGCTACAGGTGATTTCAACTTCAATGTAAGTGAAGCGTATCTGATCGAAGGAGGCAGGATTACCAAGCCGGTTCGAGGTGCCACTTTGATCGGTAACGGAGGCACTATCCTCCAACAGGTGGATATGGTGGGCGACAACCTCGAAATCCGCCAGGGTTATTGTTATGCCGGATCAGGAGCACTCTTCATTGGGGCCGGTCAACCCACCGCACGTGTGGCGGCGATGACTGTGGGAGGTGTAGAATAATGCTTGATACATTCCTTTCGGACTTTACTAGAGAAGCCAAGCAAGCCGGGATTGGCCGCCTAGAATTCTACATTAAAGAATGCGAAGACCAAACCGTCCAAGTGTACAAGCAAGAAGTGGAGCGGGTCAGCCTCTCCAGTGAAACATTGGTCTATATCGAAGGTGAATACCAGGGCTACAAGGGCTCAACCTTTGTGGAAAGCGTTGGCACCGCTCGAATTGGCGAACATCTAGACCTCATTCGCCAGATTGCCACATACAACAAGGAACCCTTCCGGCCCAGACCTTCCCTATCGCAAAGCCTGGGAGTGCCGGAACGTGCACAAGAAGCCTCCAGCATCGACGAAATTGCTAGGTGGCTACGGCTCGCAGAACAAAGGGCCTATGATTCTGACAGACGAGTTGACAATGTGGGAACATCGTCCCATACAACGCATAGAGAAAGGATCACCCTTGCAAATGACCAGGGAGATCGCCTCGAGGATTTTGTCCAGTTTGAGCAGGCGCGCATGTCTATCGTGGCTCGAGATGGCGATAAAGTGCAAAGTACGTTTGAGAGCCGGCTTGCCACATCCATCGCTCAGGAAGAACTCACTTCACTGGCGGATCAGGGTGCAAGGAAGGTCGTCTCCCAACTCGATGCCTCACCCGTGAAGACGGGACAGTATGCAGTCATCCTCCAAAATAGCCTGGTCTGCGACTTAGTTCTGGCATTCTTGCCAGGCGTCTATGCAGACCGAGTGCAAAAGAAGATGAGTGTCTTGGCAGGCAAAGTGGGAACGAGGATTGTCTCTCCACTCTTTCACTTGCTGGAAGATCCAAATCTTCCAGGGGGAATCGTAACCCGTCGCGTTGATGACGAGGGGACACCGACAGAAGGTAAGTCGATCATTGAGGAAGGCCAACTCACTACATTCCTGCATAATCTAGAAACGGCCCGTGCCCTTCAATTGCATTCCACCGGCAATGGGTTTAAGAACCTGTACCGTGAGCCACCTGCCATTGCGGCGACCAACCTCTACATCCCTGGCGGCACTCATACATTGGTAGATCTGATGCAGGAGATGCGTCACGGACTCTTGATCACGGACTGCGACGGTATTTTTGCAGGTGCAAACCCAGTATCAGGCGATTTTTCCCTGATTGCCAAGGGTTACCTCATCGAAGAAGGATCCATTCAGCGGGCGGTCAATCAGATCACGATTGGCGGCAACTTCTATGAGATGTTGAATGAACTTCGTCTCATTGGTAGTGAATATGACACAGGCGGTTCCTTACATGGATTTATCCAAGCTCCCGCCTTACTTATCAACAAGCTCTTCGTATCTGGAATCTAACAATGATAGAAAAACAGCCTGGGGTTTTCCCCAGGCTGCTACTTTACTCGGCAATATCTTATCTATCTCAGTTTAAACTCCAGATAGATGTGTTCGTACTCATCCAGCACCCGATCCACACCAATGTAGAAACTGGCGTTCTCCAATACTTCGTCAGCTAGGTTGAGCATCGGATTGTTCTTGAAATCCTCTGGCAAAAACTCCTCAGCTGCCTTGTTGGGGCTGGTGAACTTGGTCAAATCAGCGATGCGAGCAGCAACTTCAGGTCTCATAATAAAGTTCAAGAACTGGTATGCTCCCTCTTTGTTCGGTGCTTCCTTCGACATCACCCAAGAGTCAATGAAAATGGGCACGCCTTCAGTTGGAAATACTGGTGCAAGGTCAGCTCGAGCCTGGACTCCCTTTACGGCCTGGTTGGAGTACATAAATCCAGCAACTGCTTCCCCGTTAACCAAGGAATCCTCTGGTGTGTTGGTCTCAAACCGCATAATGTTCGGTTTGAAAGCAAACAGTTTCTCCCGGGCTTCTGCAACCTTCACTGGATCTGTCTCGTTGTAGTCATAGCCGAGGGATTTTAGGACGACTCCGATAACCTCAACCGACCAGTCAACGATGACGACATTGTTGACCAGCTCTTTTTGCCATAAATCGTGGTAGCTCGTAATGGGGTTGGCTCCTAAAGCCTTCACTCCATCAGGATTGACTAGCAGCAACGAGATGGAAACAGCATACGGAATTGAGTATTCGTCCGTTGGATCGTAGTAGGCACCGTGATACACAGGATTGATATTTGCGTAGTTTGGTAGCTGATCCTTATCCAGGACTGCTAACATGTCTGTTTGTCTGAGAATGTCGACCATGTAATCTGTAACGACTGCAAGATCATATTGGCCAGGATTTGCTTCAAGGAGCGACTGCATATCTTCGTTAGACGTTACTTCTTTGTAGTTTACCTTGATGCCTGTTTCTGCTTCAAACTCGCTGATGATGGCCCGAGGAATGAAGTCCCCGCCCCATGTCATAAGGTTGATTTCACCTGCTGCCTCAGCTACATCACCCGTATAAAAGACCGCTGCCAAGGCAAAAAGAGCGATCATGAAGACTCCAACAACGGTACTAAATCTTTGTCTTTTCACTTTAAATCTCCTCCTTCGGTTGTTTCTTGTTGAATAATTGACTTAAGCCGACGACGAAAAACATGCCTAGCAAAATCAGAGTGCAGAGAGCATTAACCTTTGGAGTAACTCCTACGCGCATCATCGAAAAAATATGCACAGGTAGAGTTGTAGTTCTGGGACCTGACATATATGTTGAGATTATCACATCATCCAGGGACATGGCAAGGGCTAAGAGCGAAGCAGTGATGATGGAGGGTGTTACCAAGGGTAAAATTACCGTCCGGATCATCTGCCAGGTAGTCGCGCCTAGATCTCTCGCAGACTCCAGGATTGAGCGATCGATTTCCTTTAGACGAAGCTGTACCATGACGTATACATAGGGTACACAAAACAAGGAATGCGACAAGACAAGGGTAACGTGCCCAAAGGGTAGCCTGAGAGCATTAAAGAAAATAAGCAAAGCAATTCCTAGGGCAACCTCAGGAACAAGCAAGGGCAGAATCATCATGCCCTGAATCGCCTTCTTCATTCTCTCTGTCACCCACATCGAAATCACAGCGCTGGCTGTACCTAAGATCGCAGACAGCACAGCGGTGACGAGCGCCACCTGCATACTCACCCTAAAGGCTTCGACAATCACCCTATCTTGAAACAATACCCGATACCAATCGAGGGTGAAGCCAGTCCATTGGGCCGTTGAAGGGCTGGCGTTAAAGGAGTACAAGATTACGCTCAGCACTGGCAAGTATAAGATTACGAAGAACAGTGACAAGTAAAAGCTGCTGAATCTGCTCGTCTTCCGTGTCATAGAAATAATCCTTCCCTATCATCCTTCGCAACCCTGCTGTAGACAGAGATAACGACCAAAACGACAAGAATCATGGCGACGGAGAACGCCGCAGCCAAGGGCCTGTTTCTGCCCCTGGTTACCTGGGTATTGATTAAGTTACCCAAGAAAATGGTATTACCACCCCCAAGTAGGTCAGAAACATAGAACATACCCAGGGCTGGAATAAAGACAAGGGTGAAGCCCCCTGCTACACCCGGTATGGTCAAGGGGAGCGTAATATTAAAGAAGGTCTGTCGTTTATTTGCTCCCAAGTCGTAGGAAGCCTCAAGCAAAGACCGATCGAGTTTGTCGACAGAGTTAAAGATAGCCACAATCATAAACGGAATCAACATGTAGGCTGTGCCAATGAGTGTTGTGCCAAACTTATACATCATAGAAAGAGGTCGATCAATGAGACCTAGACCCAGGAATACGTTGTTGACAATGCCTGAATTACCCAATAAGATCATCCAGCCATAGGTCCTCAAGAGGCTAGATATCCAAAATGGAAGCATAATTAACCCAATGGATAGCGCCCTCTTCTTCGTGCTCAGGTTAGCGGTAATATAGGCTACAGGATAGCCAACGATCATGGTCACGAGACCTGTGAGAAAGGCCAGCAGTAGAGAATTGAGAAAGACCCTTAGGTAAATGGGGCTAAACACCCTTTGGTAGTTCTGTAGGGTGAATTGAAAGACGATGGTTCCTAACGAGTCTCTGGACAAGAAGCTTAGGACGAAGACAAAGATCAAGGGAATTCCTACCAATAGGCCGATCCAAACGAGAATGGGTACAGCCAGAATATTCCGTTTCAGGGTCTGCATGCTAAACCTCTCCTTCTACCCCAGAATCTTCGAGAGGAAGCAAAATGGCTCCATGTTCTTCCCACACTACATAAACTGAATCCCCGGCCTCACAGTCGCAATCAGTTTTTTGATACTCCACAGCCGTAATCACCTTATCGGCAACTTGGATCTGAATACGAATCTGGGATCCAGCATAATGCACCGATAGGACTTCTCCCCTCAAGGCATTGGGTACTTCGCCGCAGGAGACACGCATTTTATCCATGTGAATAGCGAGGAGAGCTTCTTCGCCAGCTACCATGTGATGCCGCTTGGAGTTTCTAACCTCAACCACGTCTTCACCAAATTGAACTCGGGTAGAGGCTTCTCCGACATCTAGAACCTTCACCCGAATCATGTTGCGGTCTCCTATGAAGGTGGTCACAAAGAGATTACTCGGATTATTGTAGATCTCTCTAGGGCTTCCAAGTTGCTGCACTTGACCTTGATCCATGACCACGATCCGATCTGACATGTTTAGGGCTTCTTCCTGATCATGGGTCACATAGACAAAGGTCGTTCCGGTCTTTCTCTGCAGTTGGGCCAGCTCGGTTTGCATGTGTTTTCTCAGCTTCAGATCGAGCGCGCCTAAAGGCTCATCTAGGAGCAAGATCGAGGGTTCATTAATGAGGGCTCTGGCGATGGCAATCCGCTGTCTCTGTCCACCGGACAACTGATGGGGCATACGTTTTTCGTAGCCAAGCATTTGCACTAGATCTAGGACCTTACTAACCCTGTCCTTAAGCTCAGCTTCCTTCATCAACTTCTTCACTCTCGGACCGTAGGCAATATTGTCATAAACATTGAGGTGCGGGAAAAGTGCGTAGTTCTGAAAAACAGTGTTCACGTTGCGCTTGTTCGGAGCAATGCCCTTGATGGAGCTACCATTAAGCAAGATGTCTCCCGAGTGGACATGCTCCAAACCGGCAATACATCTCAAAAGGGTCGTTTTACCGCAGCCAGATGGCCCTAGCAGCGTGAGAAACTCCCCTTGTTCTATGGTGAAGGACACATCCCTGAGGACATGAACATCACCAAAGTATTTGTTAATATTAACCAGAAAAAGTAATGGCTGTCTCACATAAAGCCCCTTTCCAAGCTTGCGCAACAATGATGGGTTTAAAATTAGTATAGTTTAATCAATGTTATATGTCAAAGTATCTGTACGTTTAGCGATAGCGCGGCAAGAATTGCCTTTGCCCTATCAGGCACAAAACACTATAATGGACGTAATTACTATTGTTTTTAATTGGAGGTACACCGTGAACAAAGCAATTACCATTGGATTGATTGGCTTGATGCTCTTTCTTGGAATTCAAGCCGCTAAAGAGACTCCTGCAGGAGAGCTCGTAGACTATGTAAGTTTCACCGGTACCATCGCAGAACTTAGAGATGATTCAATCCTGGTCCATGAGGCTGGAAATGAAGAAAATGCGATGATCTTCGGCATGACCAAGGACACATTACTTCTCGACGAACGTAGTCGAGACAGCCTTGACGCTGACGGGTTTGAGATCGGACAGGAAATCACGGCTTATTACCGGGAAGATGCGCCTATGGCCTTAAGCTACCCGGCCTTGATGAACCCCGATGTCTTGATTCGACGCTCTTCTGAGGATCGTGGCTTTGTCCATGTGGCCGCCTTCGACGATACCCTCACCAGCAGTGATGGCAAGCTCAAAATCGTCTTAGGTGCTGGTATGGAACTCTGTGATCGCAATGGAAAGCCCGTCACTAGTCTCGCCGGAAAGAACCTTGTTGTTTTTTACGCAGACTCCACCCGGAGTATACCGGCCCAAACGACACCAGAAAAGATCATTGTCTTTTAAATGCGGAAGCGGTTAGGCACAAATCACCTAACCGCTTTGTTCTAGCTATCCCTTAAAGCATCTACCGGCGGAAGCTTAGCAGCTTGTAGAGCTGGGTAGAACCCAAAGACTTGGCCCATCACAAGGGCCAAGGCAACAGATAATAAAGCTGCAAGAGGATGTAGTCCTCCTAAATCCGTAAGCCGGGGATACGTTATCTCCTGCACAAGCATGGTGATGAGCCTATCAGCTGTAAGTGAAGCCCCAAGAAGACCGAGCAAAGCACCTAATGCCGAAAACACAAAAGACTCGTTCAAAACCTGCCTGATAATCAATCCCCTAGATGCACCAAGGGCTTTTCTCAAACCAATTTCCTTCGTTCTCTCCACCACACTAACAAGCATGATGCTCAAGATGCCAATGGCACTGATCAGAATAGATATGAAGGCGAATGCCCCTAGAAACAGCGTAATCATGTTGATTTGCTCCGATAGATAGCGTGTGGAATCTAAAAAGTACTCTCCGGTGACTTCCATTCCATCCATGGATCGATCGGGTAGCAGGACTTGGGCATCCGCTACAGCCTCATACACCTGACCTTCCTTGGCACGAATGAAGATCTCCATGTATAGACGTTCATCTTGTCCTTCAGTGAGCCAGGCTGGCTGGGCTGTCCCGACGGGAAAGATCATGTTCGCTTGGGGAACAAAAAAACCCAAGAACGGTGACTGCGGCCTGTAGACTCCAATCACCTCATAATCCACTAAAGACTCGCCAAGTTCGCCGAGCTGAATCGCTTTTCCCAGGGCGGATTGATGGGGAAACAGCTGGTTGGCGATAACTTCAGAAATTAAGACTACTTTGTTTTTTTGCTCCTGGTCTGCAATAGTAAAGAACTGTCCTTCAACCAGCTCTAAAGCCATGCCTTGCGCGTAACCAACCGTTGCTTCAGCAGGATTCAACACCCGGTAGGCAACTCCATCTACCACGATATTTCGCTCCCATTGGCTTTGGAAAATGAAAGCCGTGTCGATGTATTCACTCTCTTCTAGTTTTGCGATATCAGTCAGACGCATATTGCTTGCTGAGCGTACCATCATCGTTCCATCGTCAAACTCCTCCTGCTGCGAGACAGAGATCTTGGCCAGGGAATCACCCAGTGTCTGCTTTACCCCGCCAAGGGCACCTGTGGCTTGGAAGTTCAGGGAAAGAATGATGGCCACAATCCACACCCCTAAACCCATTTGGATAATCGTCAAAAGGGAGCGTAGGGGTCTTTTTGTCATGATCCGCGCTGTAAACTTGAGGGTTTCCATCTAAATCACTCCCCTAATCTGTCCGTAATGCATCCACCGGATTCGTTCGCGAGCCCAGATAGGCTGGGTATACTCCAAAAAAGAGGCTGACCACAAGACCCAGGACAACACCCAAGAGCACACGTGTACCCCATAGACCAGGGCTAAAGAACGCACCCAGGGCTTGTTTTAGAATCTTCTCCAGGCCAAGGGAGAGTATGATCCCAAAAAGCGACCCTATGACTCCGAGAGTCATAGCCTCGATCATAAACTGTCTAAATACCATCTGGCGAGAACTACCTAGAGCTATGGATAGCCCAACAGACTTCGTACGTTTCAGCACGCGAGCTAACATAAGGTTCAAAATATTGATCACCGCGATGACCAATCCTATGGAAGCAAGAACACCGATTAGAAGGGCATAGCGCTGCATTTGTCTCTGTGACTCCTGGAACTGCACCAGTGAGCTCGCCAGAGCTACCTGATCACCCCAAATCAGCTGGGCTCCGCTTGTAGCAATCTCCAGGGCCTTGGGAATATCTACCCCGACATCAAGCCCAATGGAGACGTTACTAAATCGCATTTGACCTTCTTCCCCCGGCGTCGCGTAGGGAGCCAGAGTAATGGGAGCATAGACCATCCGTGAACTACCACGAAAACCTCGACGTTCTTCCTCTGGCTGTTCAAGTACACCAATAACGGTATAGTCCATCGTCTCTTCGTCAAAGATAGCCATGGGAATGACCTGGCCCACAGGATCGTCATCACCAAAGAGTTCGGTTGCGATACCTAACGGCAAGACGATCACCGGATTCTTGTTTTTGACGTCATCAGCGAGGAAGAAGTTGCCCCTTTGTAGCTTCGAACCGTTGAACTCGAAATACTCGGGTGTGGTCCCCATTATAAATAGCTGATTGGCTCCAAAGAACCAAGGGGATGCAGATTCGTCAGAGTCCTCCTCGGGCAAAAGCGGGGTCGTAGCGGACCAATGTGTCTCTACGTAAGCGTGCATAGTAGCAGGGAGGTGTGCCTGCAACTCGTCTAGTTCCTCCAAGCTTGTACTCCAGTTCACGCTGTCCGCATCGGAACCGATGAGGGTTAGAGGTGCTCCTTCCCTTCGGATCGCCTCCATCTTCCCCATCACCTCTAAGGTGCGAAAGTGTTCTGCCTGCTCATTCGCACGATACTGTTGACCCACAGATAACACCATGGATAACACGGTGATAATCACTCCGACACCCAAAGCGATGGCTAGAACCACTAGTATCGACTCAAGAAGTTGTCGTTTGGAATGGCGCACCGACCATTTGAATTGATCCCACAATGCCAAGTTCTCACCCCCTATTGAATGACCTGAAAGACTAGGGTTCTCACATCACGACCACACACATTCCACAAGTTGAGAATGCTCTGGGCTAGGGACATCGATTCGTGAGCATAGTCCAGCTCAGCTCGGTTAAGATCCAAGGCGGTGTCCTCAACTTGAAGAAGAGTCACTAGACCGGCATCATACTGTCTATGGCGCAGAGCTAGATCCTCTCTGACCTCCCCTAGATGATCTGCCTTAAGCTTCTTTCTATCCTGAGCGGCCCTTACCCCTTGCACGGCGCCTCGTAGTTCAGTCATTAAGGATGTTTCCACATTCTCCAACGCATGTTCCCCTTTGGCAACCGCGAGTTCTAGTTCTTCTAGAATGACATTTCGAGGATACAAAGTCTTGGTGGCACTCAGGCCAATGGACCAGCCCCAAGGATCCTGGCCCGTCGACTCCGAGGAAGGATTCAGGGAAATCGCACCATTCGCATTCACATCCCAACCTCTACTCCTGCGTTCTAAAGCGAGCTTTTCTTGCGCAGTCTCAAGTGCAGTTCTTGCTTCCCGCAGCGCGATACTCGAAGCAAACATGTCTTCCTGGAGCACTTCTTCATCGAGCTGGATGTTGAGCTCTTGTACAACAAAGACCGGATCATACGTGATCCCCGAGGTACCTAGGATGGTTGCCAAGCGAAGCTGCAGTGTTTCAATCTTCTCTGCTCCTAGGGCTAAGGTTGCATGTTGATCGCGAATCTCCTTGCGTAGCTCCAAATCGTCATAATCTGGAGTTTGACGCGCCGCCTCAAGCATCGTCTCCAAGTATCCTAAACGGGCTTCTTCGTAGCTCTGAAGATCAAGTTCCTGTCGAAGCTCAATAAGTGTATCGACGGTCTGAAGAACTAGGTTGTTCACTTGCTTCTGTCGATTCTCTTCGGGGCTAGGTCCCCCGCTGGATGTCTCGGACACACTGAAGAACTGATAATCGAGGTTTAGACTCCCTGATGGTGTGACATGAACACCTTTGTCATGTACCCCCAGGGTCACCTTGCCACTTAAATCGAGGTTGTCTCCCAAAGGCATGGACATTGTCAGAGTCCCTTTTGGCCCTTGGATGTGACCATCTGCTACACTGACCGGATCAGTCCTTAAGACCACTTGTGGATGCTTCTTTAGTGCCTCTTTTTGTTCAAACAGATCTTGCTCCCACAAAAACAAAGCGTGGCTCGCGTTTTGCGCCAGAGCAAGCCGGAGTGCTTCTTCCAGGGTGATGGGTGTTGTAGCGGCCCAGCTAAGCGGGGAGAAGACAAGTAAGGCAATTACGATTACAAGGCTGAGACTTGCGCGGTACTTAGTCTTCATCTACTTCACCTAGTTCCTCCTGGACACCGATCGTCTGCAAGAGCTTGATCCTAGCATCTGTGTAAAGGGATAAATCTGCACTATATTGCTCCTCGAGGCTGGCCAGTTTTTCTTGCTGGGCCACAATTTGCGCGTTACTCAAGACACCGGCGGCGTACTTACTCTCCTCAGCTTTTAAAGCCTGCCGTTCCAATTTGATCGTTCGTTCTGACATTTCCAGATTATGCACCTGGTTCTGCAGAGCGAGGTAGTCTCCGCGGATTCTAAAATAGAGGGCTTGCTCAGCCTGCCTAAGCTCGATTTCAGCCTTTTTCTCCCTTGTAATAGCCTCTTCTAGTTCCACTCTCGGTGTGAAGGGGCTCTGGGCAACAAGGACCCCTTCTCTGGCCTTCTGAAGCGCCTCTTTGGCCCTGGTCACGCCGGGGTCTAATTCCAGGGCCCGAGCATAGCAGTCTTCCAGGCTATAGCTGAAGGGAACAAAGTCCAGCAAGAGTCGTTCGCTTAGAACAACCTGCTGTTCAAGGGGTAAGCCTAGAACAGAGTTAAATTGCATACGCTGGGTCTCTAAATCAATCACAGCTTTGCTGTGACGGTGCTCGGCATCAAAAAGGCTATTCTGGGCGCGCTCGATGTCGAGGGTAGAGAGGAGTCCGGCCTTGTACTTGTTTTCATCCATGGCCAATTGGCTGGCGGCACGTTCCAGGGCAACCTTCGCATTTTCCACAAGAGCTTCACTTTTCAGCAGTTGTTGGTAACTAGAGCGAACTTGCTCCCGCAAGTCACTGCGCTTTTCTGCGTAGAGCTCCTGGGCTTTTTCCCATTCCTCTTCGGCCTCTTTCAACATATCTTCATCGCCGACAATTTGAGCCCTATCGAGCTTGGCCTTTGCCCCCTGCCACTCGAGTGTGGCGATTTGGAAATCAAGATTCTCCTCAAGGGCAATCTCAACCGCTTCCTCTACGCCGAGCTCCAATACTTCGGCACTTGCCTGGGCAAAAAAACCCAGAAGCAAGCTAACGAGAAGTACGGTTAGATAAAACACCTTGGTCTCTCTGTTGCGCATTTCGCTTCCTCCCTTAGGCCTCTTTTTTGATCTCGGCTATGGCCTGGTCTTCAACGATGGCGCCGTCTCGCAGCTTGATCAAACGCTTGCCATAGGTACTTATGCTAGGATCATGGGTGACAATAACTACAGTCGTTCCCTGTGCATTTAGATCCTGCAGAATATTCATGATCTCGGCTCCCTGGTCGGTAGCCAGGTTACCGGTGGGTTCATCCGCGAGAATCAAAGTCGGATTGTTAGCCAAAGCCCGGGCGATAGCAACCCTCTGCTGTTCTCCACCTGAGAGCTGGGTGGGTAAGTGCTTCAAACGATGCCCCATCCCTACGCTAGCCAGGAGTTCCTCTGCCCGCCTGATCCTTTCCGATCTTGGCTTGCCCGCATACATAAGAGGTACCATCACATTCTCTAGGGCACTGAGCTCAGGAAATAAGTTATAGCTCTGGAAGATGAAGCCAAAATGGCGATTGCGGACTTGGGCAAGTTCCTTATCCCGTAGCTGGGTGATATCTACATCTTCCAAGTAGTAACTACCAGAACTCGGTTGGTCTAGAACTCCCAGGATGTTAAGCAAGGTTGATTTGCCTGAGCCGGAAGGACCCATGATCGACAAAAACTCGCCCCTTTGGATTGTAAGGTGAATGTCGTCTAGAGCACGGATCTCAACATCGCCCATGAAATATTCCCTAGTGATCGCCTCTAACCTAATCACAGCTTATGCCCTCCTTCAGGCAAGATTTGGATCTCGTCTAGATGTCTAAATGCGTCATAGGTACTGATAATCACTTCTTCACCAAACTCTAGGCCGCGTAAGACTTGCACTGAATTGCCCTGCAGAAGACCGAACTGTACATCTCGTTTACGGGCCTGATTGCCATCAATAACATAGACAAAGAGTTGCTGACCGCTCGTTAAATAGGCTCCCCGGGGAAGGTAAAGGCTGTCTTTGTGTAACTGCAAATGGATGTTCGCGGTCACTTGACTATTTGGTCTCAGATGGGAAACCTCTTCTAAAAAATCGACTCTTACCAATACGGTGGGACCATCTGTCCCTTGCTTGGCTTGGGGAGCGATATACGTGACTTCACCTTGATAGGCTGTCTGCCCCAGAGTGATATCAGTCTGGGTACCTATCCCAAAACGTTCTGTCTGGCCAGGGGCTACCTGTAGCTCCACAACTTGGCTCGTTAAATCAGCTAACTCACCGAGGTCCTGGTGCGCTGTAACAATGCGATTAGCGGGGAGTTTGAGAGAGAGAATCCTCCCGGTGAAAGCCGCTGTGACCGTAAAGTTGGCCATCTTTTCCTGAGCCTTGGCGAGCTTTTCTTCACTAATGGCAATTGTTTTGTTAATCGCAGCTTGATCCGCCTCATGTTTACGACTCAGAAGCTCAAGCTCGCGCTCACTTTGGGCGATCCTACGCCGAGCAGTCTCCACGTCTTGCTCCGCTCTTTCCAATTCCACTCTGGCAATGGACCCATAACTATAGAGAATCCTCTGCAGCTCGAGCTGATCCTCCGCCTGCTTCAGCTGTTCTTGGGCATCCAGAACCTTGACACGTTCTGCCTCCATTTCGAGCTCTTGGTCCACTCCCAACTGGGCAAGCTTTGCCCTCGCCTCTCCAAGTTCTGTTTCAGCCGCGTTTCTTTCCGCGACAGCCTCCTCTGAGTACAGACGCAAAAGGGGCTGGCCTTCCTCCACGTCTTGCCCTTCTTGAACATAAACTTCCTCAATGCTACCGGCGATCTTCGGCTCAATGGAAACAACTTGCCTCGGAGTAATCGTTCCCCGCACCGAGAGAGTCTCCAAGAAATCCTGCGTTCCAACGGAAGCGAATGTATAGAAGTTTAGCGTAAACTTCTCTTGTTTTGGCACAAAAAAATAAAAGGCACCATAGGCAATAAGGCCAATGGCAAGGATTGCAAAGATGATCAGACTAAACTGTTTCTTGGCCCCAGATGGCTTATGCTTCTTCTGCTGCTTCCGAAGACGTTCTGGCACGATGGGTTCGTTCATTTGTTGACCTCCTCAGGGACACATGCGCTTCTCCCAAGTGTTTTCTCCAAAGGGTTTTCCTTTCCTGTTGTGAATTGCTGGATACGAGGGGTTTTTCCTGTTATTACCTTTCCACAAAATGGATTTCTTTCCTGCATAAATATGGATTCGTTCTCTCTGCCTCAAAATGACCGTACTAAAAAAGAGACAGGACACTGGGTCTTGTCTCGGGGGCCCGCGCTCCCTTTTACTAGATCAGATTCAGGTAGTCGCGCCGTCCATCCACGATGGCATAAATGATCACGGATTTTTCTTCTTCATTGACTTTATAGAACAAAAGATGTCGCTCAACAATCAACACCCTATAACCCTGGTTCTTCAAGATAGAGTATCTGGGTCTGTTTCCCGACTCAGGAAAGTATTCGAGCTGCAATATAGCGGTTTCGAGTTTATCTAGATACGCTAAGGCAAGATCCACATCGCCAGAGTCAGCGGCGATGTAGAACACAAGATCTCTGAGCTGTTCTTCAGCCTTGTCCGTCCGTAAAACTCTATACTTCATCGCCTTTTCTTTCTAGTAGGGATGCGCGCAACTGGTCAAAGGATTCCGCAATCGGTGCTACCCGTCCGCCCTTAACATCTGCTTCCGCTTCGGAGAGGGCACGTAGTAGTTCCAACTCGGCTTTCATTTGAAAGTAGTCCTGCAACCCAAGGACCGCTGTATCACCTCGTCCATTTACAGTAATGATTACAGCACTCCTCGATTCCCTACATTGGCGAGAAATCTCACTATAATGATTGCGCAAATCTGCCGATGGTCTAATAATCGTATCCACCCTATCACCTCACCAAAGTTTTGCTAGTCAAATTATATCATCCAACGACTATGTTGTCGATTAAAAAGAGACAGGACACTGGGCCCTGTCTCTCCTCTTCGCTTGTTTTAGGCTAGAATCTCTTCAATCTTCTCCAGCGTCTCTGGACTCAAGGTCACATTCACTGCTTTGCAATTGGCCTCAATCTGCTCTGGGCGGGATGCCCCAACCAAGGCACTAGCTACATTTGGTTGGCGAAGCGTCCATGCTAAAGCCATCTCGGCAAAGGATACTCCGAGCTCGCCAGCCAAGTCCTCGAGGGCGTCAACCTTCGACATCACCCCAGAGGCAATCAGATCCTGAAGCGAATTGCTGATCTCTGGATTGGAAGCCCTTGTTCCTGCAGGAATCTGGCCACCACGATATTTACCCGTCAATACTCCTTGAGCTAGGGGAGAAAAGACAATCTGACCAATTCCATACTTTTCACTGACCGGAATAATCTCCGGTTCAATGTAGCGATTAATCATGTTGTACACAGGTTGGTTGACTACAATGCGATCAAGCAAGTAGCGATCCGCCACAGCAACCGCTTCTTCGATCTGTGCTGCAGTCCACTGGCTCACGCCAGCATAGAGCACCTTGCCTTGGCGAATCAGATCATCGATAGTGCGAAGCGTCTCCTCCACCGGAGCTTCTGGGTCATAGCGATGACAGTAGAAAATGTCTACGTAATCTAGTTCCATCCGCTTCAGGCTCGCATGGAGCTGCTCGAAGATGTGCTTCCGGGACAAGCCGCGGTCGTTTGGACCATCACCCATCGGCCAGAAGGCTTTAGTGGTAATCACATAGGATTCCCGAGGGAAAACCCGAAGAGCCTTGGACATTACGATCTCCCCTTGACCCCGCTCATAGACATTGGCAGAGTCAAAAGAGTTGATGCCTAGTTCGTAGGCCCGCTGAATTGTTTTTGTTGCAGTATCATCTTCAACGGACTTACCATACGTCAACCAACTTCCAAGGGATATTTCACTGACTTTGAGACCCGAACGACCCAGTCTACGATACTTCACGCAATCATCTCCTTTTTTAAGTATCCGCAAAAGCGGTGGAAAGCATCAATTTTATTCTGTTCAGCTGGTTTACCTCACTAGCCCCTGGATCGTAATCGATGGGGATAATGTTGCTATCTGGATATACCTTTTTGAGTCCCCGCAGCATACCCTTACCGACTACGTGATTTGGCAAGCAGGCAAAGGGTTGCATACAAACAATGTTCTTCACACCACTTTCGATAAGCTCTACCATTTCACCTGTCAAAAACCAACCTTCTCCAGTCTGGTGACCCAGAGAAATGACCTTCGATGCGTTTCTGGCAACGTCCTGAATGAACTTAGGTGGACTGAACCTCCTGCTCGCTTGGAGCGCCTTCCGGTACGTCGTACGATATAGTTCCATTACTTCTATAAGCAGATTACATCCCAGTCGTTCTAGGCGACTGCCTGCTAAATACCTGTGTTTGAAATCAAATCCCAAGAGAGAGTATAAGAAGAAATCGACCAATTCTGGGACGACGGCTTCTGCACCCTCCGCCTCCACGAGACTGACGACATCGTTGTTGGCAGTAGGATGATACTTGACTAAGATTTCCCCGACCAATCCTACCTTTGGTTTTTCCGTATCCACTGTCTCTAGGGAGTCAAAGTCCTGAACGATGCCGGCAATATTGTCCTTGAACTTCCGCAGTGAATAGGACTCCATAGACGCCTCACAAGTCCTCGCCCACTTTTCATAGAGTTCGTTAGCCGACCCAGGTACTGTCTCATAGGGTCTGACACGATAGAGACACTTCATCAGTAAATCCCCATAAACAAGGGCAATCATAGCCCTGTGAAGCAAGGGTAATGTAATCTTAAATCCTGGATTCTTTTCAAAGCCTTGAATGCTCAAAGACAGTACAGGCACCTGACCATAGCCAGCATCCTTCAGGCCCTTACGCAAAAAGCCAATGTAATTTGTGGCCCGACATCCGCCGCCTGTCTGGCTGATGATGACACTGGTATGATCGGGATCATACTGGCCCGAATTTAGAGCCTTTAGGAGCTGCCCAACCACAATAATCGCAGGATAGCAGGCATCATTGTTCACATACTTGAGTCCTTCTTCCACTGCATCTTTGTCCATAGCGGGGCAGATGACGACATTGTAGCCCGATAGGGCCAGTGCGTTTTCTAGGAATCGAAAGTGAATTGGAGCCATTTGAGGGACAATGATTGTGTGCTCCTTTTTCATTTGACGAGTAAAGATCCTTCTCTTGAAGCCACCTCTGGGGGAAGAACTAGGTCTGTGCCCCTGTTTGTCCCTTTCGATCATGGCCGCCTTCAAAGAACGAATCCGAATACGAGCAGAACCTAAATTATTGACTTCATCGATCTTGAGACAGGTGTACATTTTGGAGCGAGCATGGAGAATCTCCTCCACTTGATCGGTGGTCACAGCATCGAGCCCACAACCAAAGGAGTTTAGCTGTACCAACTCTAGATTTTCCTGGCCTGCTACAAAACTGGCTGCAGCATACAAACGGGAATGGTAAGCCCATTGATCAACAACCCGCAAAGGCCTTACGACCTTACCTAAGTGGGCGACGGAATCTTCAGTCAAGACGGCCATTCCTAAATCATTGATCATGTCGGGAATACCATGGTTGATTTCGGGATCAAGATGGTAAGGGCGGCCAGCAAGGACAATTCCCTTGAGATTGTGTGCGGTCAAGTATGCCAGGGTTTCTTCACCCTTTTTCCGCATATCTGCCTTGTAGTTCGCAAGTTCAGTCCAGGCTTTATCAACAGCCTGTTCAACTTCAGCTGGCTGGATACCCAGTTCAGCAAGCTCTTCAGTCAAACGTTCCGTCAGTCTCTCCTTGTGGGCGAAGGGTAAGAAGGGATACATAAACCGTATGCCCGCCTCTTGGACTTGACCCACATTATTTTTGATCACTTCCGGGTACGAAATCACAATAGGGCAGTTAAAATGGTTGTCCGAGCCTTCTTGCTCCAGTTGGTCATGGGTTAAGCAGGGATAAAAGATGACATCTACGCCCTTTTCTACCAGATCGACGATGTGACCATGGGCGATCTTACCTGGATAGCAGACTGACTCAGAGGGGATTGTCTCCATTCCCTTCTCATAGATCGCCTTCGTGGAGCGGGCAGAAAGTACCACAGAAAAGCCCAGATCAGTAAAGAATGTAAACCAGAAGGGATAGTTCTCGTACATGTTCAACACCCTTGGAATTCCCAAACGGCCCCTAGGAGCCTTGGCAGGTTCGAGGGGTTGGTAGGAGAAAAGTCGCTCATAGGAGTAGTCAAAGAGATTGGGTAGATCTTTGCTTTTTTTCTCGATTCCAGCACCCTTACTACAGCGGTTGCCGGAAATGTGCCGGCGTCCTTCTCCAAATTGATTGATTGTCAACAAACACTGGTTGGAACAGCGTTTACACCTTGCTAACTTCGCCTCTAACGATAGATCTTCCAAAGCTTGGCGCTGAAGTAAAGTGGATTGATAACCTTCGACGTAGCGCTCCCTAGCGATGAGTGCCGCACCGAAAGCCCCCATGATCCCAGCGATATCTGGTCTAACAACTTCCACATCAGCGAGGCGCTCGAAGGCCCTTAAGACGGCATCATTGTGGAAGGTCCCCCCTTGAACCACAACTTTTCTCCCTAGTTCGTCCTTGCTTCTGAGTTTAATCACTTTGTAAAGAGCGTTTTTCACGACAGAATAGGCTAGTCCAGCAGAGATCTCGCCGACAGTGGCACCTTCCTTTTGAGCCTGCTTCACCCTGGAGTTCATAAACACGGTGCAGCGAGAACCAAGATCAACTGGGTTTGGAGCGAGTAGGGCAGAATCTGTGAACTCCTCGATACTCATGTTCAGCGAGAAGGCAAACGTCTCCAGAAATGACCCACAGCCTGAAGAACAGGCTTCGTTTAGGAGAATGTTGTCGATGGCCCCATCCTTGATATGCAGACATTTCATATCCTGTCCACCAATATCCAAGATGAAGTCTACTCCTGGCTGGAAAAAGTCTGATGCTTTGTAATGGGCTACTGTTTCGATCTCACCAATGTCCACTCTAAGGGCTGCCTTGATTAAGCCTTCGCCATAACCTGTAACGGCAGAATTGGCGATCATGGCGCCAATAGGTAAGTGGTTATAAAGCTCCAATACTGCCTTACGTACTGATTTGAGCGGATTTCCTCCATTGCTACCATAGTAGCTGTGCAAAATGGCTCCATCTTCATCGATGAGGGCCGCCTTTGTTGTGGTAGAACCAACGTCAAGTCCCAGGAAACATCTGCCCCGAAACCCTTCAAGCCCTCTACGCACAACTGCGTGGCGACTGTGGCGTGCACGAAACTCCGCTAGCTCATCCTCATTCCTAAAAAGAGGCTCGAGCCTCGTTGCCGGTTCGATGGAAATGCCATCGATCTGATCAATGCGCTTCATGAGAGCTGAAAAGGCAATGGGATCACTAGAGCGAGCATTGAGGGCTGCACCTAGAGCAATATAGAGCTGAGGATGTTCGGGAAAAATCACCTGACTGTCTCTTAAATCCAGGGTCTCAATAAATCGTTGGCGAAGCTCGGATAAGAAGTACAAAGGTCCACCTAGAAAAGCCACATTCCCCTTGATCGGCCTACCACAGGCTAAGCCACTAACCGTTTGAACCACTACGGATTGGAAAATCGAGGCCGCCACATCCTCCAGGGCAGCACCGTCGTTAAGGAGGGGTTGAACATCGGTCTTGGCAAATACACCACAACGGGCAGCGATGGGGTAAATGGTCGTGTACCCCTTAGCTAACTCATTTAGGCCTGCCGCGTCTGTTCTTAAAAGCACGGCCATCTGATCAATGAAAGAACCGGTGCCACCCGCACAAATACCATTCATGCGCTGTTCGATACCATCTTGAAAGAAGGTGATCTTGGCGTCCTCGCCCCCGAGCTCAATCACAACATCTGTCTCGGGAAAGAAAGTTTGGATCGCCTTGGTACCAGCGATCACCTCCTGCACGAAGCCGACTTCGAGATACTCCGCAACGGCAATTCCACCAGAACCGGTTATATTCACTGTAATATGGTCATCCTTGAACTTCTCATAGGCTTGTTTGATGAGGTTTACAACAGTATCCTTGATATCGGAATAATGTCTCTGATACTTAGAGAAGAGCAGTTCATGCGTATCGTCTAGAATGACGATTTTCGCTGTTGTAGAACCAACATCAATTCCCATGTGTACTAACTTACTCAAGAAACGAGCCTCCGTTTCATAAGATTCATTACTTTATAATATTAGCTATTTGGACATAAATTCCTTGTGACCTAGTGCTAAACCTTGTCCCATGCAATGTAAAAGGGGCACTGCCAAAAACCCAACACCCCCAGCAGGTGCGAACATAAAGAAAAACATCAAGGAGTGTGGGCTCTCCTTGATGTTTCATTTTACCTTGCATAGGCCACAATCGCATCTCTGAGGAATTGGGCAGCACCTTCCTTGTGCTGATCGTAATAGGCGGTGAATCTCTCATCTGCCACATACATCTCCGCCAGTCCTGCATGGGCTGCTTTGGAATACTCCTTCCAGGTGAAGCCCAACCATTTACGGTGGAGTTCAGCAATTCGCCTTCCCTCTGGGCCCTCTGGATCCGTGTTACCTACGGCTTTGGCAAGAGAGTCGATAATCTCCACGGCCAACTGCTGCATTTCGGCATACTCTGCTTCCGTCAGTCCCATCAGTTTGGCATTGGAAGCATCGACTGTTTCGTCTCCGTACTTCTCCCGAATCTCTTTGCCGTATTTCTCCTCGTTCTCCCTAATCAACGTCTCTTTGAAACCTATAAACTTCTCTTTGTCTGTCATGGCTCTTCCTCCTTCAAGGGCAGCTAGGGTCTTTTCTACGTTTTGTAGCAATAGATCCAGTTGCCTTCTTTTCTCTAGAAGCTGCTTATGGTGTTCACGCAAAGCGTTTTCTTCCGTGAAATTCGGGGAATCCAAGAGTGTTCTAATGGTACTTAACTCGACCCCTAGTTCCCGGTAAAACAAGATCTGCTGCAAGCGATCCACTTCTTTGGGTCCATACATCCGGTAACCAGATTCATTAACCCAACTGGGCTTCAACAAATCAATTTGGTCGTAATAGCGTAGAGTTCGGCCGCTTACCCCTGCTAGGTCACCTAGTTGCTTCACTGTGTACTCCATACAATCACCTTCCAATACTAAGGATAAACCTTGACGCAACGTCAATGTCAAGGAGAAATTTAGGGCGCAATGTGCGCCCTACTCCTTTTAGCATTTCCTACCCTTTCAATGCTCTTGCTTTTCTGATTCCATTCTTTCTTTAAAGAGTTTCAGGTGATCGTGATCGGTACGCATGATCCTTTTTACGAGTTCTTGGCTTTCGGGGTCAAGCTCATCAATGCGATCTTCATAGGAGTGAACTCCCTTGTCTTCCCCTGCGTAGATCTGTTCTAGGAGATGGGAAGGTCCCATCATGGCATTGACCTTGGAGGAAAGGTCAACCATGGCCCCGGCCATCCCCGCAGTTTCGATAGGAGTTCCGCCTAATTCCCGAATGCGGTCAGCTAAGAGCTTGGCATGCTCCTCGTGGTCCTGGGCAAACCGGTCCAACATGGCCATCACCTGTTCATCACCTTGCATGTCATCTGTTTCTTGATAGATATTCATCGCCATCAGTTCACCTTTTAGAAGCTCGTTCAAGGTATCGATGATATGCTGCTTATCCGGCACTTACATTCTCCCCATTCGTTTTTGTTAGTCTATCTCAAAACGCATGGGACCATTCGCCTAGACGCTTGCCATATAGCGTCTCAAGTTAGCAAGTCCAATGGGAATCGCCTCGAGGGGATCTTCCATCCCTTCGAACTCAATCGATAGGACCCCTGAATAATCGGCGTTCTTTAGGATGCGGAGGATCTGCAATAGGGCTACGTCGCCGTGTCCAAGGATCGAGCCACGCAGATAATTGCCGCCCCGAGTTAAAAACCACCCTTGGCCAGGGCTCGGTCCATTCCCCGATTTCACATGAAAGTCTTTGGCGTGAACGTGGAAGGTATAGGGCATCAAGCGGCCTACGGCCTCAGCGGGATCCTCGTCTACAACCAGGAAGTTTCCTACATCTAAGAGTACACCAAAGTTAGGATGGTCTACCCCATTGACGAGTTTTTCCACACGTTCACTGTCTTGACAGAAAAAGCCGTGATTCTCCACCATAGTCTTAATGCCGAGTTCAGCTCCGAATTCTGTGATCGCTCTACAGCCTTCAACCAAGATAGGCAAGGCCTCATCAAAACCTCTGGCCCCGGTTTTGTCCTTGGGCCAACCCCAGGTGGAATCATGGCGCATACCTGGGGCGCCTAAGATCTGAGCCACCCTAACTTCGTCCTTGACCCGCTCAATTTCAGCCGCTAAATCTCCCCCTGAGCCAGTAATAAAGTCAGCCCAAATGGTGTAGTTAGCTACCTGAATACCAGCTTCATCACATGCTGCACGCACTTTAGGAGCGAAGGAAAGGGCTGTCTCTCCCTCAGGTAGGTTGGGGAACCCAGCAAACTCAATCACATCAAAACCCGTCTTCTTCGCCTCTTTGATCATCTCAAAGGTATCCAAGGAACTTTGGATGTAACTATACGAGCTTACTCCGATTTGCATACCCTCACTCCGTTCTTAGTGTAATCCTGACTCGTCTCAAGCCTGGCGGTCGTATGGCGGGGTTTTTTGTCACCGGCTCCAAGACTCTACAGCTGTATACCTGTCTCATCTGGACATTCGCCTAAGCGGGCGGCAATAATAACCGATAGATAATCTTCGATATGATCTCTTGTTACATCCATCTGCATTAGGTATTGGTCAGCTAGATCCTTCCTGAACTGCTGGAGCTTTTCCCTATCTGGGACATTGCCAGGTATCGGTGTATACTCCACCAGAAATACGGTTCGGGCAATGTCATAAAGATAAGGCCCATGGCAGACATTCATGAAATCGATCACGACCGCACGTCCGTCTGAGATGAAAATGTTACCCGGGTGGAAATCTCCATGACAAAGAGTGTTACCAGACTTGAGCCGGGCTAGCATTTCCCGTACTTCTCTTTGCTTCCCTACGTTAGCAGATAGCCCTTTTGCGAGGCAATGTTCCAGAAACTCTTTGTAGTTGGGCACACCACTAGTCCCATTCTGAAAAATAGCCTTGTGCAAGTCCGCCATATAGATTGCACATTGCTGAACATCTTGGGTTTCCGTCACCCACTCCAAGAGGGATATGCCTTCAACTCTGTCATAGATAATTCCTAATTGCCCTTCGCACCGAACGATTTCATACGCATTTGGCTTAGGGAAATCCATGACCTGTACTGCTTGGGCATTTGAAAACTCTTTTTCCACAGCTTCCTTTGGATAGCCTTTGTGAAATAGCTTCAGAACCTTAGCATCTTCCAGTCTATAGACTGTTGCAGTATTACCTTTGCCGATTATTTCCAGTTCGCTGATCAGACAATCTCCTCTCATGACACTACCCCCGAGAACTGCTTAGAGCCATTCTTAGTCTATCTATGCGGGTTTTGTTATCAAAGGCCCGCAAAAATCTATCGAACTCTTCTCCAGAAAAGTCGACGCCACGTTTCTCCCTTGCCTGCTCGAAACATAGTCCTTCTCGCTTGGCAAAGGTGCCACAAGGATATTCTCCGCAGTCAACACAGCTGTTGATGTTTCGGTTCAACACACACCCTCGCACTGGACAATTCGAATCGATACGTTGAGCGTCCTTCTTGGCGGAACGACAGCCATCACAATACATAACAGCAGGGTCAGACTCAATTTCATAGTACTTCTGCCAGGCTAACGAAAGGCTTGCTCTCTGATCATCCTTCTGGATGTTACGGGAGTAGGCTTGACAAAGGTCACATCGATACCCACACATAGCAATGGTTCTTTTGTTAGGCTTCCTCTTGATCTCGATTAACCGAAGGATATCGCCCAGGTGTACATCATCCTGAAGCTCGATAAACATCCATTTTCCATCATGGTATGTACGACTCTTCCTGTAGTAGTCTTGGATAAACTCGGAAAAGGTATCTTGAACCATTTCGTATTCTTCACGTTCACGTCGGCCAAAGATGAGGAGGGCTGTAACGGATTCCTCCCGGAGATACAGAGTCAACAACGTTCTTCCACCACACCTGAACTTAAGCTCATCAGCCCCATCAAAGAGGGTATCAACGGCATAATTGGCATCCACATAACCAACAATCTTCACTAAAGTGGCGTAGGTCTGCTCGTTAGTTCCTCTCATGTATGCCTGAATCACACTCTCCACGGAGTATCCCCCTTCAACATGGCATTTCGTGAGCTTGCTTTAGAGTACCGCCCATTCCCTACTTCTTGGCGATGAATAACAGATGGTTACTTGCACCTAGAAACTCGGGTTTTTCGCAGAGATAAAGATGATATCGTACCCACTGCTCGTAGGCCTCGTCACTGAGCTGGTTGATCTTGTCACGTAAAAGTTCGCTCATGCCATCTGAGGCAACTTCTTTTTCAATCGTTACCCCAGATTGGATAAGCAACTCTCTTGCACCTGAAACGGTGTGAAATACGAATGGGACATTATAGACTTTGAAGGTGTCTTTGTTGTAGCGGCCCGCCTCCATGAACGTGGGGTTATAGAGCATGGTCTCTGTCGTGATGACCATGTCATTATTGATGAAGGCAAAGAACATCCTGCCCTGACTTGTACAAACTCTACGTACTTCCTTTACGCAGGTAAGCTGATCAGTCACTTTTTCCAGATGATACAAGGGGCCAAAGCAGAGAATGATGTCAAAGGATCCTGCAGCGAACGACTTCAAAGCGTCCAGGGCGTTACCTTGGATCACTTGTAGTTTCATTTTGGCCGTACGGGCATCTTCAATGGCTTGGGCGTGTTTCTTGACTAGTTCAACGGCTACAACCTCATAGCCTTTCTCGGCGAAATAAAGACTATACCTTCCTGTTCCGGCTCCTAAATCGAGTATTCTCATACCTGGTTTCAGAGCGGCCTCGATGTATTTGACAGACGTAACGAACTCAATCCGTGCGGCCCTTGATTCTAGCCTTGTTGATTCATCAAAGGTATCATAGAGTGCGGATATCCTTGAAAAATCGTCTTCCATTCCATGTGTTCTAGAGTTTCTCATCGTTCCGCACCACCTATCTACGCAAGAGCCACCATGTATCGTTGCCCATAAATCCGCAGCTCCTATAGAGTCTTTCGGGATTGGTTTCGTTATCTACTTCACCGGAAACTGTTGTGAACTTTGCCTTTCCCTTTATTCGGTTGAGTAACTCAAGTACGAGAATCTTCCCAAAGCCACTTCCTTGATACTCTGGCAGTACCTGAATCCACTCCAGGGCACCCTCTGGTACTTTGGGATCGAGTTCGGCAATACCGAGTGCTGCAGGAGTACCCTTCTCATGATCCATGATCCAGATCCAAAGAGTCGGATCAAAGGTTTTATGCAAAGCCCAACTTCTCACCGTTTCCGGACTGGGTTTTAGATCCTTGTAACACCTTTTGATCAGATCTGAGATTTGGCCGGACTCGCCCTCCGGCCTAGCCTCTTTGATGTAAAATCCCTTGGGCATAGAATAGGCAGAAATATCTTCGTGGTCATGCCTAAGGCTAAAAAATGGTTTCTTCACACGGTATGCATCAGTAGTCTCGATCTGCCTAACGTAGTCGTCGTGAATCACCATCAAGCTAGACTTCTCCATGATCTGCCGGAACGATGGATCGATTTTCCTGTCTTTGTTCCAAAGAACGTGAACAACCTCATCATTCCATGCCTTTAGCTCTACCCCCTTACCCTGAATTTCTGTGAACGAGCACTGAAGGGAAGATAGTCTCTCCTTGGTTTTCCAGATCGCGTTAGGGAGAACCTGGCATGGATCTTCTTCATATAGATCTTCTAGAACTCTGATAAATTCGTCTACATCGACTTTGTTTTGCATACCTTCTACCTCTCGTCATCATGTGTAGTACTTGGTAGTCAAGCATCCTTAAGGTCAATGTCCTTTGCACCCGTAAACATCCACAGAGACAAGACAATATTGGAAACCATCAAAGAGTAAAGGTTGATACGCTCCACCAAACCGGCATATTGAGGCTGAAAATTGGCAACGAGTACCGTAAGCAAGCCAGACGTAATGAAAACTAGACTAAAGAGGGCTAAAAATCTTGACATAGCAGGATGTTTCTTGGTCTTGCCCAGTCCTATTGCTAGGAGCAAGGATAAGACGATGTAACAAAGGACGATAACTCCAGTGATGGCATAGTGCATATTGTTTTGGAAACTACTCGTCCATTCTGTGTCAGCCAAGGGGAAAAGCTTGTATCCAATGGTGGATAAGACTTCTGCCACGGACTTTAGAACCAAGCCCGCGTAGAAGACCCGGTTAATTCGCGTAACCCGCCGAAAGTAGACTAAGAGTACGAAGCAAAAAAGAAGATTAAAGAAGTCATATCCGTAGAGAATTCTGCTGGCCAGCCCTTGACTCACTGCAGAATTCGCTGTCAGATCGCTAATGGGCTGTGCTAGGGGATTATAGCTGGGCCAAAGGATCCTACCTGCCACTACGTGGGACCAATAGAAAAGAGAGGCCACAACGCCAGATAGTGCTAGTAGACTGAGGCTATCCTTGTTCCTAAGAGTCAGTTTCGTTTCCATGATTTTTGTCCCCCTATTTCTGTTTTCGATACAACTGGTTATATTGACGAACGTGCTTCCTCAACTCTTCAATGGCCTGGGCCTCATCTTGAATGTTGTTGTCGTATTTGTGGAGTAACAGGAACACTGGGGCATAAAAATGCAGGGCCATGGTGTAAGCATCTCCCTGAATAAATCGATCATCATCAATAAATTGCTGGAGTACCTTGGCCTGATTGGCCAAAATCCTGTCGATAAATGTAACACGAAAAAGTTCGCCGAGCTCTTGGTTACCGTATTGTTCGATGGCGAGCAGGCGCCTGAGCTTGGAAATATAGTCATCCTTGAGGTAAAAGAGAAAAATGTTCGTACAGAGGGTTTCAAAGGCTTCATCTGAAAAGCTATCGTATTGGCTGGATATGTCAGGATCACCCGTCTTGGGAACACGCAAACTTTCGAGTGTCTTCTCATACCTTTGGATGGTTTCTGTAATAATGGTATCCAAGATGTCTCGTTTACCCTTGAAATGGTTGTACAGTGAGCTTTCTTTGATCCCCACCGCCGCAGCAATCTCGCGGATGGTTACCGCCTCATAACCGAAGCGGGAAAATAGGGTCAAAGCTTCGTACAGGATTCTCTCTTTGGTCGTCAAATCATACTCTCCTCAGTGGTTCTAGACTCCGTCTGATTTCTAGTAACGTTTTCCATCAGACAACCTAGATTATAAACTAACGAGCGTTAGTTTGTCAACCTGTGACAAAAGACGATGTTCTCATTTACAGAGCACTTGAGAAAGTTATTGAGGACATAGACGATATTGTCTTCCACCATGCTTTTGGTCTCCTGATTGACGACGAAGGGATTCATATCCCAACACCAGTCACCATCAAGAAAAGCGCAGTTCGGCAGTAAATCCAACAGCTCCTTGCCTGTTGCGGTCTTTCCAACCCCCATTGTGCCATTAATAAGCAATAGCCTTTTCAAAGCGAATCCCTCTCCCCTACCGCTGCAATAGCTTCCGCACAACCAGCCCCAGCTCCGTCTCTAAAGACACAGAAAATCCACTTCTCGTATACATCTCTAAATGGCCGCCAAAGTAGGAGGGGTAGACCTCTACCATGTCAAAGCCATCGTGGGTCGCATCTTCGCATACACGTTCCAAGAGTTTGGTGGCAATACCTTTTCTTTGCCACTCCGGCGCAATCACGAAACAGAAGATGGATTTCACCCTAATCCCCTGGTCGAGATCCTCTAAAGGCACGTAATCCATAAATCTTTGCCAGCTGGCACATTTCAAGCAATCCAACTTCGTATTGGCGTTACACCAGCCAATAACGGAATCTCCACTATAGACGAGATAACCTTGGATATTCCCACCTTTAACGTACTTGAGTGCATAGTCTCTTCTTTTCTCTACTGTGGAAAAATCCTTACCCTCAGCATCATCGCCAGACCAACAAACACAATAGCACTTATGTGCATCCACATGATCATCATGGGGCGTGGTGTCAAAAAAGTGGACATAGTCCTCTGCAAGATCCGGAGTTAATCTGCGTATCACAAGAGTCATTCGTTCTCCTCCATTTCCATCACTCGTGTGTTACAAATCAAAGCGGTCTTTAATCATTTGCGCAACCGTGCTGGGGGACAGATTGGAGTTATCGATCTTTAGATAGTTTTCAAAGGGAATTTCACCCTCGAGGCTGACGCAACGATACTTCTCGTCATCATCCATCAGTCTTTGGTTCGATGCTTCAAGATCTCGTTTTGACGCTTTATGCTTGAGGCGATTTTCTGTACTATTCCTCTCTAATCGTACCTCCTGGGATGCCACAAGCTCCACATAGTAGATTTCTGCACCCTGCTCTTCAAACATATCGGCTACATGTTCAACATAATCCCAGTCTGACGGATGGTCAAAAGCCCACATATAGGTGAATATCAATCCGTAGTTATCTGAGGCGGCAAATTCTTCAAAGATGACCTCCCTCATTCTGGCTATTGCTTTGCTGTGAAAATGGCCAAATATTTCAAGGACAGGCTCAATGGTCATATGGTTATGGAACAAGCGGAGATCCGTCATCTTCGTTAGCTCTTGCCCTACTGTCATTTTCCCTACGGCTCCATTACCGAATAATAATACTAACTTCAATAGAACTCACCCTTCTGTCGAAATAGTCGCCCTTCAGGGCCTTACTGGCGGCCATTTCTGCTTGATCTGTTCCTCGCCTTTAAAGTAATCCACTCTATCCTTTTTCTCATATATTTCTTGAGCTGGTAGGATATTGACCTTGCCCGAGTCTGGGTATTCACAAATATCGATACCGGCCTCAGTTCGTATGTCTATGTATAAGCACGTTTCCTCCGTGTGATTGTAAAGTTGGTGCGCGCCTGTTGGCCCCATCTCAAAGAAGATCATATCTCCCTGGACTACTTCCTTGACTGCTTCTGGTGTTCTCAGCATCGCTCTCCCACTTAGTACGATAAAGACCTCTTCAGAGTTCCTGTGGAAGTGATACGGATACGAGTACTTACCCGGGTCAAGTTGCCTCATGTCAAAATGGAGATGCTTGGCTTGCACAAGCTCCGATAACTTAGGGCTTGTATGCCAGGCAAACTCTTCTAGAGGTGACTTCTTCAGTTCAAAAACCATATTATCACTATTGAAAATATGAGCCATACTTAGCCTCCTTCGCCAATACGCTTGGACTTGCTCTTAACTAGGTTCCACAGCAGCACACGAGCTGATGGCACATATACAACAAATCTCAGAAACCCACTATTCTATGTTCTAGGCGGAAGCATCACTACCTCTAGAATCAGGAAAAAAACAATTGGATATTGTGAGTAGAGGCAGTTTGTTGTACTCTAGAATTGACACCATTTGGTAATCGTATGAGGGGGGACTTCTGAAATGAGCAGGTACCAAGAAGGGTTACAAGAAATCGAGGAGAGGTGTGGAAACGGAAGAGACAATGTCATATCTCTTGCGACTATTACAATGGAACCAAATGGGGAGGGAAGCCCTCGGCCCTATGTCCGAGAAGTGGATGCGTATTATGAAGACGGTGTCTTTTATGTTACTACTTGGGCTAAATCCACCAAAATGAAGCAGATTGCCCAGAACCCAGAAGTTGCCTTTGCTGTTTCTAACCAATGGTTCTCCGGCAATGGGATTGGGGAGAATCTCGGATGGGTATCCGATCCAAAGAACGCCTCTTTACGTACAAAACTGCGGGAAGCCTTTGCTCCTTGGTACGATTTTGCCAATGACGAAAGCAATGAAGACTGTATCATTTTGGCAATCCGCATCACAAGGGCAACAGTAATTAAGGACCACGGCGCAGTTCGTTACTATCTGGATTTCATCAACAAAGTAGAGACCGAAGAAGGGAAAATACAATAAGAAAGTAATCCGCAGAAGTATAAGGGGCGATAGCTTGTGGAACGAGAAATAGAGCTACAATTTTCCCAAGAAGTACTCGATAAAGCAGCCACACGATTTGGCATGTCCACTGAGTCACTCAAGTTCTTGGGTGATTTCGAAAACTATGTATACGAGGGCAAAATCGATGGCGTTAACTATGTTCTTCGATTGACCCATAGCTCCCATCGAAGTACCAACATGGTCCTTGGTGAGCTGGAGTGGATCAGCTATCTGGCAAAAAACGGGGTAAATGTGTCCAAGCCCCTTCATTCAGCTTCCGGGAGATTGGCAGAAGAAGTCCATGTAGGTGCAGATTATTTTGTTGCCAGTGCGTTCGAAAAGGCAAAAGGCAGATTGCTAGATCGCAAGAATCCCCTAGAACCTACACGGGAAGTCATCACCGAGTGGGGACGAACGATTGGCAAGATGCATAGGGCCACAAAACACTTTGAGCCATCAGATGAAAAGTTCAGAAGACCCCAGTGGTTTGAGGATGATTTATTGTGTTTTGAGAAGCACCTGCCAAAGGAAGATGAGCACATTGTTAACATCGGCTACTCACTACTCGAGTATGCAAAAAGCCTACCACAGTCTAAAGATAATTATGGCTTGATTCATACCGATGTGCATTCCGGCAACTTCTTCGTCGATGAAGGCAGGATCACTGTCTTCGATTTTGATGACAGTTCCTATCAATGGTTTGCCAGCGATATCGCTATAGCCTTGTATTACACAGTTTGGTGGAAGTGTAGTGACTATCAGCCAAAGGATAGAGAGATCTATGCAAAGCAGTTTCTAGAACACTTCTTGGTCGGCTATAATGAGGAAAACAGACTAGAGGATGCTTGGCTGGACGAGATCCCCTTTTTTCTGAAGCTTAGAGACATAACGCTGTATACCGTTTTCTATAAGAAGTTTGGCCAGCACAATCTAGAAAGGTATCAGAGACTCCTTGATGGAATCCGAACAAGAATTGAGCGTGAAGTCCCTATCGTGTACCTTGAGGATTATCAACGCTAACAAAGAACAACCCGGATAACCGAAACGATTATCCAGGTTGTTCTGTCATCAAGACCCAGCGAAAACCATATTTGTCGATGAGTGAAACAATACAGGAACTGTAGGTCGTGTTTTTCATTGGATACACGATCTGACCACCATCTTTTAAGATTTCGTATGCTTCTTTCACGCCTCTTGCATCAGGAAAAGTAATGGTCAGGAACAGCGAATTTCCCCTCTGTAAATCAAAGTCAAGGATATCGGAGAGCATGATTCTCTGATTCCCAATGCGCATTTCTGCATGATAGATCAGATTCTTTTGCCGATCCGTTAAGGGAGTCTGCCAATCCCTAGGATCAGCATCCCCATATCTCAGTAAGGACATAATCTCTGCATCAAAGGCCTTTTTGTAGAGTGAAATAGCTTCTTCGCATTGTCCATTCAAATGAAAATTCGGTGTTACTATAAGCACTGTCATCCCCCTTTACGCAAACTTCAACATGAGTGAATCACAAATGGGCTCGTAGCCGATTTTTTGATAGATACTATTCGAGGTCGGATTTGCCAAATCAGTGTATAGCACACATCGCGTGAATCCGTTATCTAGGGCCAACTGACTCAGTTGGGCTACACAAGACGAAGCGTAACCCCTGCCGCGAAAATAAGGAGGGGTGTAGACAAAGGCGACCCCGATTGCGGTTTGCATTTTTCTTGTGTATCCAGCCATAGAGACCGGTCTGCCATTGTCTTCTAGAACATAAAGCTTCTTGGCCGACAGTCTGTAACGATATAATTCTGCGTCTTGGGGAATGGACATCTCTGTATTTCCATAGGTATGGGCTGCATGAAATGCCTCAAGCCAGTAGGGAAAAAAGTGCATATCCCTTTCGCCTAGTAAGCGCAGGGTACCAAATTGTCTAATTGCAGGGTTAACCTCCCTGAGCTCGTAAATACGCTGGCTCATGTCTGTTTCATAGGTTAGGCCTTTTTTGGCAGTATACTTTTGAGCAAACGACTCAGCCAACGCTTTCTCTGTTGTGACCCCGGGTATTTCATAGTCTTGGAGTGCATCGACCAGACAATCTAGAGCTCTTGAATCAATGATATTGTCTGTTGCATACAGCGTGATATTATGGGGTGGTGTCATTAAAGCAGTCAACCTGATACCCTTTGCATCCGAAACCGTTGCCATCAGCCAATTTGCGGGGTCACGCCAATCTGTCTTATCCTTCCCTTCATGTCCCATGATGATATTGCCAAGGAGAATCATATTCTGAGCCTCATGACGCATTAACACATCATAGGTGTCATGGTAAAAGTCATGCACATTGGTATATAACTTGAACTGCACGATTTCCCCCCTGTAATTAGTCATCATCATTCCCTGCATCGGCGGCGCTACGTACAGATGTGACGAGCTCCTCTAGGTGACCGATTCTGTCAAACAAGACTCGCGCCCCATCCCTAATGACCTGGACCGTCCCGGCATCCAAAGGTTCTTCGGTGATCCAATCAGGAGTCGTGATGCCGAACTCAACTTCAAATCCCACTCTGAACCAGATACGTTTGGATGTGACCCTTCCCCAGTCTTCCTCTCTTGCATCCATTATGGACCCGAAGTTACTGGCAAAGGAAGAATCCGATACATACTTGTTTGGCTGATGGGTTAGTAAGACGAGATCGATATCTGAATCATAGCGTGCCTGGTTCCGCGCATACGACCCGACCAATAATATTGCTTCTAGATCATCTTGTCCCTCGGCCCATGTCTGCACGTCAAATAAGAAGCCATCAATACTCCTCATGTTTGATTTTCCTTTCAAGAGTCCCAGATAAGTAGCTGAATCCTACTTCCTAACCTCGATTTGCTCCCCGGTCTTTCGGAAATAGTAGTGCTGCTCAACATCCATAACGAGATGGTTAATGCCCTCTTGCTCGCAAAGGTGCACGAAACGATGGATATCCACGGTGTTACTTGGAATTAGATCGTAGTGCATAGGGATCAGAAGTTTCGATCCAACTTTCTTATGAAGAACAAGAGCCTGTTCCATGGTCAAGTTACCATATTTGCCGTTAACGCAGGCAATAAGCACATCCATGCCTGCTTGTTCAAACAGTCTCTCGTTCAGGGATGTATCACCTGTGAAGTAAACTTTGACCCCTTCAATCTCAAAGATAAAACCCATGCTGTCTTCGGTATGGTCCGCAAAGACAGTTGTGTACGCTAGATCTCTAAAACGATATGATTCTCCCATCTGCAGTTCCTGTAACCGTTCATCGCTCATTCGCATCCGCCGCATATGTTCAACACTAGATGGAGGGCCGGCAAAAACTGCGTCTGAAAAGGCATAGAGCAAAGGCAATGTTTCTGGATCAGTATGATCTAAGTGGTCGTGGCTACAGAGCACTAGACCCGGGCGAAAGTTGGTTATCTTGAACTTGTTATACCACATGCGCCGGGCCGATCGCCCCTCATAGCGCTCAAGGCAATTCGAGTAATAGGGATCTAGGCAGACTATTGCACCTTCGGCAGTCTTGAAGACAAATCCCGCTTGACCAATCCAGTTGATGACAAATTCTGGCTTAGCAACCTTGAAGTCGGCAATCTGTTCAATATGGCTTTTTTCGTTCCACCTTAACATGGTATCACCTCATTGTATGATCTAATGGTCGCGAGCATCCCATCGATTCGCCTTGGCTAGGTAATAGCCCACCAACACTCGCCGCAGTTCTCTAGGCTTCTGACTCTCTTGGCCATTTCGCCAGATTACTTCCAAAATGAAAAGGATCATAGTAGAATGAGGGTAGGCTTGAACACTTGTCTACGAAAGGGTATCCAAACAAGACGAAAAAGGAGTTGGAGTGCATGGTTAGAAAGACTCTTACATCTGCGGAAAGCGAAAAACTCCTCGGTATTCTTCAGGAACGTTTCGAGACCCATCCAGCGCGCCACGAGGGAGTGGAGTGGGCTAGTGTGGCAGCAAGACTGAAGGAAAGCCCAGATAAGCTTTGGTCTCTAAGTGAGATGGAAAGAACAGGCGGCGAGCCAGATGTGGTAGGTGTCGAAGAGACAGGCGGGTACATTTTCTTTGATTGCTCACCAGAAAGTCCTGCAGAGCGCAGGAGTATCTGTTACGATCGACAAGCTCTGGAATCCCGGAAAAAGAACCCACCGAGAAGTAGTGCTTGGGATTTGGCTACTGAGATGGGGATCGAGATTTTGACAGAAGATCAGTATCGCTATTTACAGACCTTGGGCGCTTTCGATCTAAAGACGTCGAGCTGGATCAAAACCCCAGAGAAAATCAGGAATCTCGGTGGAGCTCTCTTCTGCGATAGACGCTACGATACTGTCTTTGTCTATCATAATGGTGCCGACTCTTACTATGGTGCTAGAGGGTTTCGTGGTGTACTTAAGGTATGACTTAGTCTCAGCATAGATATTGGCGTTATATCACTTTGACCGTGCATGCGGCGCTTTAACGCGTTATAGCCTCATTAGTTCGTCTATGTCGTCTGGCTGAACCGTATCCTGCGCTGCCTTGTTTACTTTGATCTCCCCGCAACGGGTGCACTTGTGAACAACTTGATACCCTTTCTTGGAGTGAAACCTAAGGGCAATAGGCTGCATGAGCCCTTTGCATGGATGACTTCGATCTCCGGGTATTTGATCAACGTGCTTCGAGCAAAGACAGCGAGGACAGTGGTTTCTGTAACTTCCGTTTGTTAAAGGTAGAATCTCTTCTCCGCATTTCATGCAGATGAATCCAACATTTTGAATCGCTCTGGTCATACCGAACCCCCTTGATTTGATCAGTTCAAATCAAGGAGAGGGTTCCGTTTCCTCTTTCTGGCGAACCAGATTTCAGGCTTGAAGAACCAGTGACCCATTCACCGCCGTTCAGTCGCAGCGATTACTTCCAGTTCCTACTTCATCAGGACCTCTTTCCTTCCCGAATCCGGACCACGACCGATTTTGTTCATTTGTATCGGCCACTGTGACGCGGGTTTAATCACGTCCCACTGGTAGGTGTATGTTACTTCGCACTGATATTAGCGTCGTCCCCTCTTAAGGCAGGCGGTATGATTCGAAACATATTGCTCTTTGTGGCAATGCAACACTCCCTTTTGAAGCCATGCACGGTCAAAGTCATATAACTCCGTTCTTCTCAGAACTTCGACTCCTCCCTCCATTCTCCCTACTTTGCCCCAACTCAGTTCCAAACCGACCAACTGCGACTATTGAGGCTAGAAAACATCAGAGCTCTGCACGCTGTTTCCAGAATGTTATCGTGAATGTTACGAGCCTGAACCACATTCAATCTGGCATGATACGTTTCCGCATCACAAACGAATACTGTACTTCGCAATTTCTTCCTGGCTTAATGATCCTATCACCCTGGAGACATGTAGATCATCTTTAAGATCTTCTATTGGAATCCACGCGGCCTTCTTTAGCACCTGTTCGTTACCATTCAGCTCTGGATCATAACCCAGTTTGATTTGGTCTTCCCCATGTTGTGGTTCCGCAAGAAAACAATACTCAGTCCCAGCAGAGTATGTTCGGTCGAACAGAAATCGGATGACCTTTATTCTTAAGTTTGTTTCCTCCATGGCCTCACGAACTGCCGCTTCTTCACGAGTCTCGCCTTCTTCAACCCCTCCCCCTGGAAGAGTCCAAAATGATCGGTCTGTCTCATCTACTTGAACCATAGCTATTTTTCCCTTGGATAGAATTGCAGAAAACGCCCTATCTCTCGGTGTATTCGCCGTATCAAAGTTCATTTCGGCCCTCCTATTACTGCCCGTAATTCCTTGGGCCTAGACCTTGTTTCACCAATCAGCTTGGCCATACTTGATTTCTGTGGTTTCGTGTTCATAAGCAATCGAATGTCAAAGCCCGACTTGCCATAGCTCAACCTGTACCAAAAGTAATTGATATACTCGATGATACCGAAGACAAATGCTACGCAAGCCCAAAAACGATTCCCACGACCTGTCTGCAAAAACGGGATCATGATGCCTATGAGCACCATTGATATTGTACTCAAGCAGCGTGATGCTCTCCAGAATAGAACCCCCTTGTGGCTAGGAGATTTTCGTTTACGTAGCAAAATATACCGATAAGCCCAGTAAAGGCTCCCTTGTAAGAGGATGAAATTAAGATAGAAAAAGGCTGCAAAGCTGGCACTAGCAGTTCCCAGTCCTAGCACATGATATAACAATCCAAAGGTGCACAGTGCAGCAAGTTCACCCACAGCTAGGTTCAAAAGACGCCTCTTCAATACACTCACCACCGAGAGACATATAGTCTTGTTGAAGGGTGGACGCCAAGCGCTTGCCCTAATTGATATCGATGAACTCCTCAAGATCGAGCTCATACACCCTCTCATTGTCTGTGATGGACACACATTTGAAACCTAATGATTCATGGAGCCTTTGAGAAGCTATGTTATGGTGATAGACCACAGAGCCAAAGATTTTCTTATACCCTTTCTTTCTAGCTCTGCGCAAAACCGCTTGCATAACCTTCCTTCCAATGCCTCGGCCGCGGTACTTAGGAACACCTATGACGATGGGAAGATTCTCTTCCTTCACTGTCACATCACCTATGGGAATGAAATTCCCCTCCTCCAACACCTCAATGAAATAAAGTTCACCGTGCTTAGCCAAGTACTCATACATTTTCCCCACATAGTCCTCATCGGGTACGCTGCGAGGATCCGTCATCCCCTCGGAATTGTAGTACACAAACGGGTCTTGATACCATGGCATAGCAAGCTGGAAGTTGCCATCATAAGCCCTTAACCTAAGTGCATCGTCAATTGGAATGAGCTCCGGTTGTTGCGAAGCATCATGGTAAGCATAGAGCCGCTCGGCAAGGGTACCTGTATGTAACTCAAAGAGATGATTGTCGAAGTCATAAAAATAGAGGGAGCGACCCTCCCCTTCAACTCTCGGTCGCGGAGGCAATAATTCAAGTCCTAAGGCCTCAATCCGGGACTTGTACATCTCAAAATCAGAGTCATCTATTTTGAAAGCAACATGATTGTAGGAGCGTTCTGCTAGCGGCTCCCCTTCCATAATTGCAATCCAGAGATCGCCTATGGTAAAGAACTTTTCCTTGGCTATAGAAAACGTCCGCTCTCCACTCGTATACACTTCTTCAGCAGCGAAAATCATGGTGAAAAACTGCGAAGCTCGGTCCAAATCCTTCACCACAAATGTGAGGTGGCTCATTCCTGCGATCATTTATACACCTGCCCACATTAATCCATTTTCCCAACAACCCTAGTTAAGTGCTGCATCTGTATCCACTACTAAACAGAACAACTCGATAACCTCGATCCAACCAAAAATTTGTGCACAAAATAATTCAAACAGGTGAGATTATCTATAATAGGGCTTTGATGCATTAATTGCTCAGAGCCCTTTCCTATTGCAAAATCGTGTCTAGCCATGCACCCTTTTTCGGGTCACGGTTCGTAAAAGATCGAGCCAACTTGGTTTAGCTTCAGGTTCTGCCACCGGTTTCCCCTTAATCTGATGTTCCAAAAGGTAGTTAAAATAGGGACTATTTTTCTCGGGAAAACTCTGAGGATCTCTGATCATGCGAAAGAATCGTTCTCTATTCTCTAGGCAGCCCACTTCTAGTCCCCGTTCTCGAAAGAGCCTTGTTGCCACCTCGTAGCCCCTGGCAATCATCTGAGGAATGTACTCTACCTCAAAGGTGCCAATGTCGTAGATTAAAGGATTAATGGTCACAATTCTGCTGCCAACCAAGGCCCGATCCTGCAGGCGATCTCGATACTGAGCCCGCATGATGATATCTAGAGACTGGCTAAAAATCTCAAGGGGACCATCCTGCAGGACTGTATCCCTTCGCATACCAGCATACCCTAGGTTCACCCCAAGGACCCTTGTGGCCTTGCCGAGGCGAACTGCAATATTTACGGGATAGCCATCTCTCAAGGCGCCATCTACATAGCAATCAGGGCTTTGATCGTCTGAGAACTCTGCAGGGACGAAGATTCCTGGAATGCTAATGCTTGCCCGTACCGCTTGGGAAATGGTGAGATCATCCCTTAAGGGATAGCCGGCACACTTACCCTCCCGATCTAGAGTGAGTCTTAGGGTCTTGTAGTCGCAGAAAACCGTTTGTTGACCACTATTGAGGTTCACCGCCGGAATCAAGAGCTGACACTTCTTCAAGTCTTCAAATCGCTGAATTGGCAGGCTTTGGGCAATTATTTCCTCTAGAGCGACACCGCGCACAAGACCTGTAAACTTTTTATAGTCGAGAGTCAATAGCGATATGATGGCTCCCCGCCAATTGGGATCCACGACTTTTCCCTTGGCGCGGGTATACTCCAAAAAAAGCTCCTCAAGCTGCCTGGCACTTAGGCCCGTGGCATAAAGGGCGGCCACAATCGAACCACCAGATGTTCCTACTATCACATCTGGTTCTAGAGCATATTCTTCTAGAGCCTTCAACACTCCTACATGGGCTGCAGCACGCACACTACCTCCCGATAAGACAAAAGCAAGTCTCTGTTTCAAGTCGATTACCTCCTCAAAATCCATATATTCTATACAGATTTGAGAAGCTTGTTCGTGTAAGTGGAACAAAATAGTCCGGGTACCCAATTCCCAGTATTCTGTCAATTTACGCTACAAAAATGGGGAACGCTTTTGTTCTGTTTCTGCTAGAAAATCAGGGTTTTGAACACTTGGGGCCGCAGTAGCACGTCCATTTGGGTTATTGGCCAATATCGCCAGATAGCTCTACCCACAATTAAGTTGCGAGGTAAGAAGCCTACCCGTCCAAAGCGGCTATCTTCACTGTTATTCCTATTATCTCCGAGAACAAAATACGTCCCTTCCGGAACAACTTGGGCCGAAAATCCAATGCGCGCTGGAGCAAAGGTGTAATTCTCCTCAATCGGCTGATCATTAACATAAACAACACCCTGGGTAATAGCCACCTTATCTCCAGGCAGACCAATCACTCGCTTCACAAACTGCTCACTCAGATTGGATGGGTTCTTAAAAACAATGATTTCTCCCCTAGACGGCTCAATAAACCGATACGAGATTTTATCCACCAGGAGTCGTTCACCGTGTTGCAAGGTGGGAAGCATAGAGTCGCCATTCACAGTGTAGGCCCGAGCTATGAAGATCATAATGAAGGCGGCAATCAATACTGCTGAGCCTATTGTCTCTAAAAGTTCGCGAATTTGGCTTTTCGGTTTTCGCACTACTGGTTTCAATATGTCAACCTCCAACATTTCGGCATTTCTAGATATGTTCCTAGGAGGGTTCCACATCAACTACGTCAAATCCTGCCTGTTTTCTCCTGGAAAGGCTGGAAAGGAAAGCCAAAGCTAGAGCTGCCAAAAGCAAGACTGACAAACCTCGTTATAAAGGTGCAGTGACTCTCGGAACAAACGTTCATCTCGCACACGAAGCGCTTCATCAATTTGCTCCTTTAGAGTAATGGCCCACAGAATTAGATCCACTTGTTCCCGGATAAAAGCTCCCCAACCTGGCCTAAGGGCCATTGGAGGTATGGCTTCATTCGGTATCGCTATCTCTCCATACCAATCAGGGATATCCTCCTTAAAGACAAGCTGTACATGGAGTATTCCGCTAAAATCCTGGAGAACATCCCAAGCCTTCAAAGGATCTTGAATGGGAGCCTCCCTAATCTGTTGCTTTTCCTTTTTCAAACCTCCATTCACTAGGGTCAGATGTTCCGATTCATGACCGAGTTGCAGTTCAAAACCAGCTTCAGACGTTCCTACTTGGGAAATCAACATCGTATTCGGTAGGTAGTCCCGGGTGGTAACAAAGACAAGCTTCTTCAGCAAGGCCGGATGCACACAGATCTTCTCTAAGAGAGCCTTGCTGTGTTCGTGCTTTAGGGGGACCTCACAAAAACGGCGCAACGCATATTCTTTGTGTATGACCATCTTGCCCCTCCTTGCTTGCTTAAAAAGTCAATACACTATATGCGAATTTGCCGCAAGAATACTCTTCCTTTGCTCTCCTAAATATGCAGGGTCAACCCATCGTAGGCTGGGAAAACACCTTCGGGCAACGCTTTCGCTAGTTCTTGATGCTCAAGTAAATGGGAAATATGAGTGAAATACGTACGCTTCGCTTTGAGTTTCTGCACCAGATCGAGGGCCTGGCTCACATTCATATGGGTGGGATGCGGTTCGTGCCGAATTACACCTAGAATCAAGATCTCCAAGTCTTGAAGTCGATCCATAGACTCTGGGGGAATATAGCTACAATCGGTTATGTATGCGAGTTTGCCAATGCGATAGCCCAGAATGGGCAAACGTCCATGGACAACTGGAATGGGCTCCACCATCACATCTTTCACCCAAAAGGAATCCTCGACCACGATCGTTTCTACTTGGGGTTTTCCTCCCCCTTCCTGCGTCTTGCGGAAAACATACGAAAAGACTTCCCTCATCTCTCTCACCGTAGGTTCATTACCATAAATGGGAACACTTTGACCACTAAGTTTGCTAAACACGCGTAGATCATCAAAACCAAAGACATGATCGGCATGACAGTGTGTATAGAGTACAGCGTCAACCTGCTGGATATCAGCCCGGAGAGCTTGTAGGCGAAATTCTGTAGCCGTATCGATCAAAAGGCTTGTCTCCTTTTCGCGTATCCAAAGGGAGCTTCGTGTACGTTTGTTCTTTGGGTCATCGCTCTGACAGACCGCACAGTTACAGGTCATGACGGGTATACCGTGGGATGTACCGGTTCCCAAAAAGGTTATTTCCATAATACCATCCTTTCCCTCCTTGACTAGAATGTTTGTTCTGTATTATAATTTTATCGAACGCACGTTCCCCTGGAGGTGTATTACGATGATCGTCTACTGTGGCTTACGCCACTTTTATATTCGCCATTTTAACCCACCTCAACACGATGCTTATTACATTTTAACACACAACAGAGAAATCTGGGACTTTTCCCCTGAGCTCAAAGAGCACGGTTTCACTAATCAAACCAAAACCGCTTTATACTTGGATAAACCAGTGCTCACACTCCCCATTAGCTTAAATGACTTCGACATCTACGCGCAGGATTGGCATAAGTTCTGTCAACTCTATACCGAGGAGCTCGAAGTGGAATATCCCCATGCCTGGTACTTACGTTTTAGTCAACCAACCATTTTCGAGCAGTTTATTTTGGATTTTAGTCAAAGACTACAGCAACAAAAGGACGGTGGCATTTGGGGCGCCGGTCCAAGCAAGTTAGTGGCCAAACTCGCAGCCCACAACCGCTCTGGGCAGAGCAGAATTGTTACCCCAGAGCAAACGAAGAGCTTATTACGTCAAATCCCTTTACATCGACTCCCCCTCCCCGAAGCAGAGTCCTTAGAAAGACTGGGCATAAAAACCATTGGCGAATTGGACAGCATACCACTTGTCGAGCTAAGTATTCAATTTGGTCAAAGAACAGCTACACTTTTTGAAAAGATTGGGCGCGGTGAAGATCTTGTTCCATTTCAGCCCCTCCAAGCCCAAGAGTATATCTGGTCCTTAGACTGTACTACACTTGAAGGCTTCTTAAGGCCACTTGCCCCCTCTGAACTCAAGCCCTATCTTGAGCAAGGAGCCATGAAACTTGCCGCCACCTTGAAAGACCAGCACAAAATCGCTGGTCAAATTACACTCGGGGCACATTTGGAACAAGAAGCCTACTTTGAGAAAACGCGCCAACTTAAAGAGGCTACAGATGACCCTGGGGTAATAAAACGGATTGTAGAAAGCCTCCTACCCGAAACATACATTGCAGAATTAGAGATTGTAGTTGGCAAATTAGAAGCATCCTCTTTGGCTCAACTTACGATGTTTTGGGAACCTCAGGTGCCAAGAATAATGGATGAAGAGCTTGCATGTTACGCTCAAGTTGGCATAGAGCTTCCCCGCAGAGAACGACTCTTAATGCTCTGGGAGGAGTATTTTAATGAGCAAATTCATTAATCAACCCATTGAACTCAAGTATGTGGGGGATTTCCCCCTTTCTTTTTCCTTTGGACAGAACTTCATTATCCAATACATTGTGAAGCATTGGCGTGAAGCAGGGCAATGGTGGCTTGGCGAGTCCGAACTTTTTATTTACGAAGTAAGCACCAACCTTTGCCACTGTGAGCTGCATTTTTTGCCAAACAAAAACACGTGGATTCTATATCGTTTCACCGATTGAGTGGAGGTTCGTTATGTTTGTCCATCTTCACGTTCACTCTCCATATTCGTTTCTTGACGGAGCCTCTTCACTTGAGGCTTTACTTAACCAAGCTGCCCATTGGAATATGTCTGCGGTAGCCTTGACGGATCATAGCAATCTTAGCGGAGCGGTCGAATTTCAAAAGATCGCCCTAGATTTAGGAATAAAGCCAATTCAGGGAGCAGAGATTACGACCGAAGATGGAACGCATCTTACTCTCTTGGCGGAAAATAAGACAGGCTACATTTCCTTATGTAGGCTACTTACAGAGGGCTATGCCCATGGTTTTAGACACCAGGCCCTAGTACCCTGGAAGTCGTTAGCGAAACATTGCCAGGGCCTAATTGTTCTGAGCGGCTGTCACCATTCTGGTGTAGCCCGGGCTCTCCTGGTCAAGGATTATCATAAAGCAAAAGAAGAAGCTTTACGCCTTGTGGAGCTCTTTGGTGTAGGGCAAGTTTATCTAGAAATGATCCATAGCTATCTCCCTTTTACAAAGCATCTCCTGGGGGAGCTTTTTAAACTCCACGAAGAGTTGCACATCCCCTTGGTCGCCACAAACAATGTTCATTACCTACAGAAAGACGACTTTCACATTCATGATCTTCTAGTCTGTACACGTACCCAAACCAAGCTCAGTGAGCTTCATATTGAACGCCCATTAAATGGCGAAAACTACTTTGCCTCACCCGAAGAGATGGCATCGCGCTTTGCACCTTTCCCCTCGGCCATCCAAAACACGCTGGAGATTGCTGAGCGCTGTGAAGTTGCCCTTGACTTGGGACGAAATCTCTTCCCCCGTTACTTTCCCGGTGCAGGGCCAGAAAAATCCATCCGTGTTTTGCATGAACTGACCTGGGCTGGGGCCAAACGGCGGTATAAGGAGATTACGGTTCCATTAAGAGAACGGATCGAACACGAGCTACAGATTATCGGCCAGCTTGATGTAGCCGATTACTTTTTAGCAGTATGGGATTTGGTGCAATACGCCCAAAAGCAAAACATCCGCTACGCAGGTAGGGGTTCTGCAGCAGACTCGGTCGTCGTTTATTGCCTCGAAATCACAAATGTAGATGCCTTTGCCAGAGGACTTCTCTTTGAGCGCTTCTTGAGTCTAGAGCGGGCCCAAAAACCCGATATTGACATCGATTTTGATGCCCGCTACCGAGACCAAGTGGCAGACTATGTCTATAAGCGTTATGGTCCTGAGCGAGTTGCTTCTGTCTGCACTTTTCATACCTATCATGCCCGTTCAGCCCTAAGGGATATCGGGAAGGCTTTAGGTTTTTCCCAAACTGAATTACTGCAATTAACAAAGAACATCACCAGCGTACCCTCAGATGGAATTCGTTCTTTGCTAAATCGGCTTCCAGAACTAAAAAACCATCCCCTTCACCAAGCAAAATATGCTAAGCTCTTGGACTATTGTGCTGCCATCAATGGTTTTCCTAGACAAATCGGCACCCATTTGGGAGGACTAGTAATCAGCGGTGTGCCCCTAACGACTGTTACTCCTTTACAGCCTTCAGCAAAGGGAGTATTGATCACACAGTTCGACAAGAACACCATTGAAGATTTAGGACTAATTAAAATTGACCTACTTTCCTTGCGTACCCTATCAGCTGTTTCCAATACTGTGCAAGAAGTCGGGCCCAAATTACAGTACAACGACATACCTACCGATGATGAGGCTACCTATGCGAGACTGCAAAAAGGTGATACTGTCGGGGTGTTTCAACTAGAAAGCCCAGCACAGCGGAGCTTACAATCCCGGCTGCAAACAGATCGCTTTGAAGATATTGTGGCAAGCGTAGCATTAATCAGGCCAGGGCCTATTAAAGGCAACATGGTGGACCCATTTATCGCTCGCCGCCATGGTCACGAAGAAGTCACGTATATTCATCCTAAGCTTGAAAAAATACTTGCCCCAACCTATGGTGTTGTCCTTTATCAAGAGCAAGTGATCGAAATCGCAACAGAAATTGCCGGTTTTACCCCTGGCGAATCGGATCGTTTGCGCAAGGTGATGACGAAGTTCCGCTCTCAACAAGAAATGGAACAAATTGGGGAAAGCTTTGTTACTAAAGCCATTGCACAAGGAATCGAACGAGACATAGCCGAAACGATCTTTTCCTATGTCGTAGGTTATGCTGGCTATGGGTTTTGCGAGGCCCATGCAGCCGCCTTTGCCGATACAGCTTATCGTACAGCGTACCTTTTGGAACACTATCCGGCGCAGTTTTATGCTGCACTCTTGAATCAGCAACCGATGGGTTTTTATCCTCCGAATACACTGTGCGTACAGGCCCGAAGCCGCGGCATCAAACTCCTACCTCTGGATATCAATACTAGTGATGTAGAGTTTACCGCAGACGACAATTCCATTCGAATCGGGCTCAAACAAGTAAAAGGAATGGAACAAGCTTTCCTCGACTCCATTCTTTCTGCCCGTAGTGAGCGATGTTTTTCCTCTGTACAGGATTTTGTCTACCGTACTACGATCCATAAGAATGTAGCGGAGAATCTAATTCTCGCGGGTGCTTTTGACGTACTCTCCAACAATCGCAGGGCCCTACTTTGGAACTTGCCTAAACTGTATCAAAATAAACAAGGGAGCCTCTTTCTAGAGACTCCTAACGAAAGCAATCTAAGTGACTTCTCTCCCTTTGATCGCTGGCTTAGGGAGTATTCTGTCCTCAGTCTCACAGCCCAAGGGCATATTCTGGAATTTTTCCGACCACGCCTTCCCAAAAGTGTGCTGACGACTAAGGAAGCGGAACATTGTCAGGAGGGTATGGTGGAGGTAGCGGGTCTAGTCATACGTCCCCACAGACCGCCTACCCGAAGTGGCAAGACAGTGGTCTTTTTAACATTAGAAGACGAATATGGCCTGATCGATGTGACAATTTTTGAGGATATCTATCGAAAATATGCCAAGACCGTCTTCAATGAACCCTTGCTGCTAGTGATTGGCGAGATCTCCCGGCGAGATCCCAACGAAAGGGCCAGCATTATTGCCAAAGAGATCAAGTGCCTGCGTTAGAAGAACTGTGGCGAACCAACTTTTACCATGCGTTCTTCATCACCAGTCTCTAGATTCAGGTAGATTAGGTAGAAATCCCCTTCATACTGGACTCCAAGTCTTCTTGTTAGGACTTCTTCCTGCTTTTCATCGTGGATCAAAGCCAGCTTTTGATCGAGGATTTCTACCCCCTCTCGCACCATATCCTCTGGCTTCCAGGAAACTCCTTCAGCTCGGGCTACTTCAGTCTGCACTCTACTCTGGGAAAGGAAAAACGGAGTTCCCCAAAAGCCTATCACTTCACCATCTGTAGCACGAACCTGGACCCTAAGTGGTTCGCCATAGCGCAAGATACCTTCTCGATTTGGAACGAAGGTCAAGGTGACCCTATTTTGCAGCCTCTGTACATCAGTGATGTGCAGAGAGCCAAACCCCCTCTCTTCCAAGAACTGCGCACCTCTTGCCACCATTTCCTCCGTGCTGAGTGTAGCCTCCCTAGAATCTTCGGAGACAACTGTCATCCAAAGGACCATTCCGCCCCTTTGTGACACCTCCAGAACAAAGCGTTCCTTACCATTGATTGCTTCCACCGTATAAGAGGGAATACTTCCTTTTGTCTCATTTGTAACCTGAAAGGTCAAATCTTCTCGTCCACTAAAGATCCGGGCAGCCATTTCGGCTTGTTCACGCCCTATATTTTCACCAACAATCTCGCCTTGCCGCACGGGTGTACGAAGTTCTTCCACCCCTTCATTGATTGCTGTCAATGCTTGCATAAACTCTGGGACAAGTACCGAGGTTGATAGATACTCCTCCCAAGACACCAAAGGAGACTCATGATCCTTTTGCCAAAGGAGCTGTCCTAGTTCATGATTCACATACTCGATCTGCCCATAAAGTGTCTGCAATTCTCCCTCATCGATCTCGCCCCTAACATATCGATATGTTTGCTCATACACCCTGTCTAGAACTTGGGCAATTCGCTCAAGGTGAAACTCTCCTAGGGGCAGTTCACCCATATTGCTCTGGGCAGCGTAAATAAGACGGCGCAAGTTAGCAGCAATTAAGCTCTGCTGTTTGTCACTCACTGCAAGGCGGGCTTTACCAAGCTCATCAGCAATTTGACGGAAGTGCGTACCAAACTCGCTTAATGCACGGCGATAGCTCACCTCGACTTGTCTTTGATAGAGGCGATGAAGATAGTACTGACCTCCGGCAAACCCCATACCAAGTAGAGCAGCTGCGAAGAATATGGTTGTGAGCCATTTCTTTAACCCCTTGGGCATATCTTCGACTCCTAACTGGCAAAAATGTGGTCTCCAATTGTCTTAAGTACTGTGCGACTACGAATCCAAGCGCTCTTGGTTTTGGCAGGATTGTAAAAATACAGGGCTCCTCCAGAGGGATCCAGGCCATTTAGCGCGCAGTGGGCAGCCTGTATCGCACTCTTGCTAGCAGGCTTATTTACCTGCCCATTGGCCACCACCGAAAAAGCAAGTGGCTCGTACACAACACCAGCAATTGTATTGGGAAACTCGGGATGATTCACCCTGTTTAGTATCACGGCGGCAACCGCAACTTGACCATCATAGGGTTCTCCTTCTGCTTCAGCCCGCACCACCCTGGCCAAAAGATCGAGATCGGAGTCCGAGAAATCTTGTCGCCAACTCTCCAGAGCATCCTGTTTACCTTCCTTATCCTGGGGCATAGTATCCCCATGCAAAGGAGTCCATCTGAGATAGGCAATAAGGCCCAAGATTATGATTACTACACCAAGTGGCCATAGTTTCTTAACGATTTTATCCATCTTCTTTCATCCCTTCCCATCCATTCAAAGGCAGGATAAGCTCTTCAGATCCAGAACCTATTATAATGACTTGTGGCAGGACATCACCTGCCTGCTTTGTATCTTAAGGAGGATTTGCATGCATCTATCAAAGTTCGCCGTGCGCCGGCCCGTCGCGATTACTGTCTTCGTTATTATTACCATCATGTTTGGTCTTATCGCTATGCAGAGAATAGGTATTGATCTCCTACCTAATCTCAGCTTCCCCTATGCGGTAGTTGTGACGGTCTATCCGGGTGGTGCAGCTCAATCCGTTGAACAAGACATCACGATTCCAATCGATCGAAGCCTTTCTGGAATCAGCGGTTTGCGCCGACAAGAGTCCTATAGTATGGAAGACATTTCTGTGGTTGTTCTCCAATTTGATTGGGGTACAGACTTAATCACGGCGTTGGAGCAAATTAGAAATAATCTAGCGCAGGTAGCCTTATCTTTACCTGAAGGTGCCCAATCTCCTATCGTGTCCCAAATCGATCCTAGTGCCTTTCCCTTGATGCTAATTGGTGTTAGCGGCGATGACCGGACTCCTGTAGAACTTACCACCGAAATACGCCAGATCATACCTCAACTGGAGCAACTAAACGGTATAGGTCAAGTTAGTCTGTTTGGTGCTAGTAACGAAGAGGTACAAGTGCTTTATGATCCCGATTATCTAAATGACCTTGGGCTTACTCCCGTTGTCTTGCAGCAACTTATTATGTATCAAAACATCGTTGTACCAGGGGGCGCAGTCATCGCCGATGGAACTCGCTACACAACGCGAGCAGGCAGCCAAATCAACAGTGTTGAGGAGCTCGAAAACATCATTGTCGGCATGAAGCAAGGTAGTGGGCTCTTAGGCCTTGGTGGTCTACTCCCCTCCCTAACCTACTTAAGCGACATTGCAGAAGTAAGTACACATGTTGAACCAAGAGAAGGCATTACCCGCCACAATGGGCAGGATGCCGTGTTGATTCAAGTGATGGGAAAGAGTGGTGCTAACACGGTTAGGGTTGCAGAGGACCTGAAGAAAACACTCGAGGATCTTGAAACAGTCTACCCCCACTTACACTTCACTAGAATTACCGATCAGTCTGTGTTTATTATCCAGAGTATTGGTTCATTGGCGTCAAGTGGGGTTATTGGTGGTATCCTGGCTATTGCCGTACTCTGGATCTTCCTGAGAAGTTTTTCAAGTCTCTTGATTGTAGGTTTATCCATTCCTGTATCCGTTATTGCCAGTTTTGTCTTGTTGTATTTTTCCAATCTGTCTCTTAACCTAATGACCCTGGGTGGTATGGCACTAGGTGTGGGTATGCTCGTAGACTCATCCATCGTAGTTCTAGAGAATATTTACCGTCATCTCTCGCTACAGCCAAACGTACGATCAGCCTCGCAACATGGAGCAGGAGAGATTGCGGGAGCGCTGGTCGCCTCCACTGCTACATCCATCGTCGTCTTTTTGCCCATCATTTTCTTAGATAGTTTTGCCGGGCAATTACTCAAAGAGTTCGGACTGAGCATTTCCTATGCACTACTCGCTTCTCTTGTCGTGTCTCTAACT
>Ga0265293_10000912_pt1 | contig 68046 bp, 82 predicted proteins | sample Munlanlewell138R_FD_192505 | JGI IMG/M metagenome (GOLD analysis project Ga0265293, IMG submission 192505) | Leachate microbial communities from a municipal landfill in Southern Ontario, Canada - Leachate well 138R | ecosystem: Engineered > Solid waste > Landfill > Unclassified | place: Canada... | reverse complement strand
CACAACCACCATCAAGGCTAAGGCTTTTAAGAGTGGTATGACTCCAAGTTCAGTTGTTACAAACACTTACACAATTACATCTCCAGCTGTTGTTTCTTCACCTGTTGTCTCTCCGGCTTCAGGAAATTATTTTTCTTCAGTGGGTGTGAGCATGACAAGTGAGACTGCAAATGCAATGATTTACTACACAACTGATAGCTCTGTTCCAACTGAGCAGAGTAACCTTTACACAGGCCCTTTTAGTCTAACAAGCACAACCACCATCAAGGCTAAAGCTTTTAAGAGTGGTATGACTCCAAGTTCAGTTGTTACAAGGAATTACAGCATAACTGACTCAATTAGTCCTCCGGTTGCAAGCCCAATCTCAGGTGTTTATAATAATGATATAAAAGTTACTCTAACAAATGAAAACTTAATAGGAGATATTTATTATACTATAGATGGAAATGACCCAAAGCCAACTCAAGAAGGCACAATACTTTATGAAAGTCCTTTTACTGTAAATAAAAAAACTTTAGTTAGATCACAGATATTTACAAAAGATAAAAATTCACAGATTTTACAAAATATTTATGATTTTGAAGTTGCAAAAGTAGTTGCTAACAAAAACTCAGGAACCTACACCTCAAAGATAGATGTTTCACTTTCAACAGATACACTTGATGCTACCATCTACTATTCATTTGATAATTCCTCTCCTGATAAAAACAGTACCCTTTACACTTCTCCAATAAATATTAGTAGTTCTAAAAATCTATATGCTGTTGCTTATAAAGAAGATTATAAAGATAGTAATATTTCTATTTATAATTACACCATTAATCTAAACTCCTCACCACCAGGTGGAGGTGGCTCAGGTGGTGGCTCAGGCGGTGGTGGTTCACCTCCTCCAACTTATACTATAGCAACTCCACAAGCAAGTGTACTTTCAGGAAATTACACAACTCCAATAACTGTAACTTTAAGTTGTGAGACTCTTGGTTCAAGTGTATACTACACAACAGATGGCACAACCCCTGATAAAAACAAAAGCCTATTTACAACTCCAATATTTTTAGATAAAAATACAAATCTAAAAATAAGATGTTACAAGTTAAGTTTAGGCTATAGTGATGTTGTAAATTACAATTACACATTCTTACTTCCAGAGATTGTAATTCCAGAGCCAATAACCAAACAAACTTTAGAAACAACTTTAATATTAATCCACCAAGACAAAACCACAATGATCTATAGTTTACAAAACTTAAATAAAAACACTTACAGTTCAGATGTGCTATTCTCTCTAGAAGGAGTTTCTTTATCTAAGCTAAATATTTTTGCAAATGATCTATTAGACTCTAACATCAGTGTTTCAAAAGCAGAGCAAACAGATTATAACCTAGAGCTAAAATACTTAGATAAAGTCTACAGCACTTTTGTTATTGACCTTACAAACAAAGATAAGATTAATCGTACAGAACTAGAGTTCTCTGTAAGCAGGAAATGGTTAGAGGAAAATAATCTTTCCCCAAAAGACATCATCTCATACTATGTTATTAACGACCAAGAGATGTTATTAAGATTAAAGCACACAGAGTCAACAGAAGAAAATAGAATCTATTCTTTAGACATCACTCCATTATCAGGAACAATAATCATTGGTAGCCAAACTCAAGAATATAAGGCAATGACTAGTAAACAAAAGATCCTAGGTTTTATCTTACTAGGTGTAATAATAATTAACATCATCCTAATAATTTTGTTGATCCTAAAAATCACAAAAAAGAAAAAAGAACCAAAAGATAAAAAAGATTCTCAAGAAAAGTATTTTCAAGAAAAAGATCTTAGAAAGCAACAGATTTTAGATGACATAAAAAACAATAATCTCCAAGAAAAAACAAACCCTTCAAAGAATATAAAAATATTTAATAGCAAAGACTTTGAAAAGGCTAATGATTCTAAAAATGATTCTAAAAAAGAAACAAGTGATTTTGAAAGATATAAGAATGAAAAACTATATTAAAATCTTTTCTTCCTTCTTTTTCTTTTTTTAAAATTAATTTTCAATTTAATTTTTTCTCCAATTCAATTTTCTTTTTTTAAGAATTAATTACCTTTTTATGCTTATTGCCTTAACTTTATTTATAGAGTGATTGTTTATGAAAAATTTAGTTTTTGGACTTTTTGATGTTTTAGTTAATAATAAAATAAATACAGTTATTGATAATAGTTACTTAAAAGAATTAAAAACATTTTGTGAAATTAAAAAAGTAAACCTTTATTTAGTTACTGGGCAAAAAGAAGAATATGTAACATCTATTTTAGAAGAAAGTAATTTATTTGATATTTTTAAAAAAGAAAACATAATCTATGTTGATAGTAAATATCTTTCAACTTTAGGTGAACTAGACATACAATTAAGAAAAGAAAAAGCAGACAAAGATGCAAACTATTATGATCAATATCTAAAAATTTACTTTCTAAAATCAAACCCAATTCTAAATTCAGAAAATACTGTGTATGTTGGGCATGATATTTGGTATGATGCTTATTATGTGTCCAAATACACCCAATCTAATGTCATCTTATTAACATCCACACTATCCTACTACCAAAAACCCCACTCTTCTAAGCTAAAAACACTACCAACAATAAACCTAAATTTAGAAGAATTTAAAGATCTAATACTAAATAAGAGAGTTTTTGATTATTCAGCATTGCATAGCTTTGCACAAAACACATTATTTTCTAAAATGATTGGAGATTTAGATTTATCAAAAGTTGATTTTTCTAAAATTATTAAAAAATAAAAAGTAAATTAAGAGGATAAGCAGAAATTAAAAATATAAAAACTATATAGATTAAAAGAATTAAAAGAATTAAAAGAATTAAAAGAATTAAAAAAAGAGGTGTTAATTTTTGGAAATAAAGGAAATAAAAGCAATTAGAGTTTTTGACTCTAGAGGGATTCCTACAATAAAGACATTTGTATATACAAAAAATGCTGTTGGTTATGCAATAGTTCCATCAGGCACTTCCTCAGGAGAAAATGAAGCCCTAGAACTAAGAGATGTTAAAAAAAAAGCTTATAATAACCAAGATGTCTCAATTGCAATAAAAAATGTAAACACAATTATAAATAGAAGACTAAAAAATGAATTTGTTTTAGATCAAAAAAATATAGATTCAATTTTAATTGATCTAGATGGTACTAATAACAAGTCAAAGCTAGGAGCAAATGCAATCTTGTCAGTAAGTCTAGCAGTTGCAAGAGCTGCTGCAAATGAATTTGAAATGTCTCTGTATGACTACATAGCAAGATTAAATAATAATTCTAAATTTAGTTTCCCAATCCCTGAACTAAACATAATTAATGGAGGACTTCATTCAGGAAGTAACATTTCCTTTCAAGAATTTCAAATTATTCCAAAATTTAAAAGTTTTGAAAAGACAATGCAGGCTTCAACAGAAATCTACTTTACTTTAAAAGAAATATTAAATAAAAAATTTGGACCAAGTTCTACTAATGTTGGTTATGAGGGTGGCTTTGTGCCAAACATAAATAACCCCTTACAAGAACAACAATTGGAATTGATTCAAGAGGCAATTGACAAAAATAAATACACAAAAGAAGTAAGTCTAGGTTTAGATTGTGCAGCAAATTCTTTTTATGATCTAAAATCTAAAAAATATTTTGTAGATAACAAACATCTAGATTCAAATAAGTTATTAGATTATTATTTAGATTTAATAAAAAGATATAACATCACCTCAATTGAAGATCCATTCTTTGAAAATGATAAAAAGGCTTGGAGCTTATTTTATAAAAAAGTAAATTCTAAGATTAGTTTGATAGGCGATGACTTACTAGTTACAAACCCTAAATTAATCAAAGATGCAATTAAGAAAAAATATTGTAATTCTTTGCTTCTAAAGCCAAACCAGATAGGAACCTTGTCAGAAACAATAGAGTCCTTTAATTTAGCTAAAAAAGCAAATTGGAAAGTTGTTGTCTCCCACAGGTCTGGAGAAACAGAAGATCCTTTTATTGCTGATCTAGCATATGGTCTTAACTCTGATTTTGTAAAGTTTGGAGCTCCTGCAAGAAGTGAAAGAACTGTTAAGTATAATCGCATTTTAGAAATAGAAAATAAAATTAAGAAAGAAATTTCTTAATTTTAATTTTTCTTTTATTTATTTTTTATTTTTTTTTCTTAAAAGATTTATTTCTATTTTTTTTTCAACATTGGAAGTCCAGTTCTTGAATTTTCAATAACCTTATATCCATCTGGTAAATCAATACCATCCGTTTTGTCTTTTGAAAAATAGAACAGATGTCCTTTTTTATGTAAGTAATATGTTGTTCCATTTTTTTTATTTACTTGTGAGTATACCATTTTTACTCAACCCCCTTTTTTTATATGTTTTATGTCTATAATATGTGATATTTACATCTTATTTATAAATCTATTATTTTTTATAGACTTTGGTTAATTTTTTAACTATAAGCTTTACCGATATCTTTATATAAACATTTATAAATATATTTATTTATAAACTATATTAATAATTAAAGAGTGTGATTTAAAAATGGCAGAAGACGATTCATTTGACATGACTGATGAACCAGTTAAAAAGTCTGGTTCTAAATTAAAATTAGAAGGTATTATCCCAATCATAATAATTGTTGCGGTTATACTTTTAATTGTTTTTAAAACAAATTTAATTTCAAGTAGTGAAGGTATTTTTAAATCTTCAAGAACCTCAATCTTGGTGCTTGGTTCTCCTAGTCCAGAGTTTATAAGAGTTTTAAATGATGCAGGAAATAGAGACTTAATTAAGCAATTAAGATTTAGAACAATAGACAGTGTTCAACATAATCCTAAAGAATCATTTAAGGCATTTGATATTATAATTCTTGACCAAACTTTAAGTGCTGACAAGTCCATAACTAGAACTGTTGGTGAAGCAATTAAGGGTTTTGTTCAAGCAGGTGGAAAATTAATTGTTGTTCTAAATTCTGGAATTGAAAGAACAGGAGATCCTTCTGTGATTGGTTGGAAAGCTACTTTTGGAGACATAATTCCAGTAACTTGTGATCCTTTAATCTACAGTATTCCTAGTTGTAAACAAAAGTTAATGGTGTCAGGTGTTATTTATTCAAATAGGTCTGATAGTAAACAAGGTGGATATAGGATAATGTATGGTATTGAGAAAGTTCCTGCATTAGAGTCTGCTGGATTATTACAAACAGAAACTTTTGCTGTTGGAATTGAAGGTAATGAGATTGCATATCTTGTAGATGCAAGAAGTGGAATGACTTATCCTGCAATTGTTGAAAAACCAATGCTTTTAGGAAAGGTTTTATATTTTAATTATAATCCTGGTCTTTCAGAAGCAATTTTTATAAATGCAATAAAATATTTGAAATAGATTTTGTTTAGAAAAGAGAGGTGGAAAAAACCTTTCCTTTTTAAATATTTTCTATTATATATTACTTAAGTATTAATAATAGCTCTTTCTAAAAAGAAGCTTTATTTTTCCGTTAAAACTGCCTAAGTGCAGGAGGTGCAAGTTATCTTGGATAAAAAACAAATAGAAAAAACAGTAAATGATTTGTTTGCAGATGCAAAGAAAAGAAATTTTGATGAATCTGTTGAGCTAATTATTACTTTTAAAAATCTAAATATAAAAAATAAAGACCATAGATATAATTTTTCTGTAATTGTACCAAATCCATTTTTATCAAAAGTAAGATCAGTTTATTTTTCTAAAGATAAAGATGCTGCTGTTCAATTGAAAGGAATAGTTGATAAGGTAATTGTAGAAGAAGAGATTTCTAAAATTTCTAAAAAAGATGCAAAAAAACTTGCTAATGAGTTTGATGTGTTTTTAGCAGAAGGTTCAGTAATGCTAGTTGTTGGAAAATTCTTAGGACAAAGTTTAAGTCCAAAAGGTAAAATGCCACAAATAGCACCATTAAATGCTGATGCTGTAAAGAGTATATTAAAGTCAATGTTATCAAAGGTAGTTTTGTCTAATAAAAAAAATAAATCATCAGTTGCTATGCAGATTAAGATTGGTAAAAGAAGTCAAGATGCTGTAAAGATAGCAGAAAACACAATGGTTGTTTATAATTCTTTGATTGAGAAATTGCCTGCTGGTAAACAGAACATAAAAAGTATTTATTTTAAAACTACAATGAGCACACCCCATAAGCTTGGAGGTGAAAAGAAATGACTAAGCATTTTAAAAATTGGAAAATTTCTCAATTTGAGGAACTATCAAAAGTAATTTCTGATTACAAGATTATTGGTATAGGTGATTTAGAGAATTTTCCTACAGATTTACTTCAAAAATTAAAAAAGAACCTTTCTGATGTTAAATTTAAAGTAACAAAAAGGAATGTGTTAAAAAGAGTTTTAGATGAAAAAGGTCACAAAGACTTAGCTGAGAAGTTACCAAATCAACCTATACTAATTTTAACAAATGATAATGCTTTTGATCTATATCTACAAATTAAAAAAAGTAAAGCAAAATCTAAAGCAAAGATTGGAATGATTTCAACTGTTGATGTTGTTGTTCCTGAAGGGGATACTGGTTTGCCTCCTGGACCTGCACTTTCTGATCTTAAAAAAGTTGGAATCAAGGTTCAAGTTAAAGGTCCTACAATCTATGTTACTAAAGATGCTGTTATTGCAAAAGTTGGAGAAGTAATTTCAAAGGATGTTGTAAACACTTTGTCTAAACTTGACATAAAACCTTTTGAATTAATTTTAAACATTGTTGGAATTAAGGAAGGTAATTTAATTTATTCAAAGGAAGTTTTAGATGTTGATTCTAACGATGTATATAATAAGTTTATAAATGCTGTAAGATGCTCAATTAATTTAGGTGTTGAAATTGGTTATGTTACAAAGATGACAATTGAACCAATGGTAATGATGGCTGAATTGAAGGCAAAAGCTTTACAAACTGAAGTTGATAATAAAAATGGAGACAAAAAATAAAAATTAAAAAAAGGTGAATTCTATGGATTATATATACGCAGCATTATTATTACATAATGCAAAAAAAGAAATAAATGAGAATAATTTAAAAAGTGTAATTTCTGCAGTAGGAATTGCTGTTGATGATGCAAAGATTAAAGGTTTAGTAGCAACTTTAAAAGAAATTAATATTTCTGAAGCTATTGAAAAAGCATCTATGCCTGTTGCATCTGCACCAGTTGAAGCTGCTGCTGAAAAGAAAGAAGAAGTTGAAGAAGTTCCAGAAGTAACTGAAGAAGCTGCTGCTGAAGGTCTTGGTTCTTTATTTGGTTAAAGGACTTTTTTCTTTTTCCTTTTATTTTTTCTTTTAATTCCTAATTTTTATTTTTTATAATTTTTTACAAAAATACATTCTTACACACGCTAATTCTGTCTCTAAACAACATATGTTTATAAATATTATGGGGGTATAATTAAGTTATGCCTCCAAGAAAACCAAATAATAAATCAAAAAAACCTGTTGGAAAAACCTATAGTACAAAGTTACGTCTGCAAGATGTGCCTGATGCTGTAAAATTTGGTGATCGAGAAACTAATAGAAAGATTGTTAGAGCTTTTAGAAGATTAACAAAAAAGAAGATTGACACTAGTAAAAAATAATTATCAAACAATAGATCTTTCTTGGTCAACAACCTCCAAAAGCCTTTAAAATCATTGTCTATATTATATTTCTAATTATGCAAGAAAATATAGAATATATTGAACATAAATTTATAAAACCAAGGAGTGTTCAAAAAAGACTTTATCAAGAATTGTTAACTGCTAAGGCTATTGATGACTCTACATTGGTTGTTGCTCCCACAGGCTTAGGTAAAACAATTGTTGCTGTACTATTAATTGCTCACACTTATTCTTTTAAAAAAAACATTCTATTTTTAGCTCCAACTAAACCTTTAGTTGTTCAACATAAAAGGTCTTTAGATAAACTTTTAAATATTGAAGAAGAAAACATTATTCTTCTTACTGGACAAGTTCCAAAAAATAAAAGAAAAGAAATTTATAAAAACTTAGGGAGAATAATTTGCGCAACCCCACAAACAATTAACAATGACATTAAATTTAAATTAATTAATTTTAATGATTTTAATTTAATTATTTTTGATGAAGCCCATAGGGCAATTGGAGATTATGCATATGTAAACATCTCTTCGTTTTTTCCTAGAGAGATTAAAAGACTTGCATTGACTGCTTCTCCTGGAGGGAACAGACAAAAAATTGAAGAAGTTGCAAATAACTTAAAAGTAAATCATATAGAGATTAGAACTGAAGATGATCTTGACGTCGTTGACTTTGTAAAAGGTGTTGATATAGAAACTATCTTTACAGAACTAGACAACACCTCTAAACAAATATCTAAAATCTTTACTGAATTTATTGAAAAAAAGATTTCTTTTTTAAGAAAACTAAATTTAAAAATTCCTTCCAACTACACAAAAAAACAAATGCTGATGGTCCAAGCTCAGATTTTTGAAAGACTTAAAAAAAATAAAAACAATATTCTTTTTTTAGGAATTGCAAACATTACACTTATCCTAAAGGTCTATCATGCAAAAGAGTTAATTGAAACCCAGGGTTTTTTACCTCTTAAAAATTATATTGATAATTTATTTTTGGAAAGTAAACTTCCTAAGGCAAAATTGACTTTAAAAAATTTTGTTAACTCAAAAGAGATTCTTGAAGTTTATAAATTATTATTAAATAATAAAGAGGTCTATTCAAAAGACAAATTATTATTAAATATTTTAGAAAATTACATTAAAGATAATCCAAAATCTAGAATCCTAATTTTTAATAACTTTAGAGACACAGCAAATCATCTTGTCTCAATCTTAAATAAAAATAAATTAATTAAAAGCACACGATTTGTTGGACAAGCAACTCGTAGTCAAGCAGATAAAGGATTAAGTCAAAAAGAACAAATTGAAATTATTTCAGATTTTAAGAAAGGTGTGTTTAATGCTCTTGTGTGTACTTCTGTAGGTGAAGAAGGTTTAGACATTCCTTCTGTAGACTTAGTTATTTTTTATGATGCTGTAGCTTCAGAGATAAGAGCTATTCAGAGAAGAGGGCGAACAGGAAGGTTTAGTGTTGGCAAAGTAATTTTATTATTAAACAAAGACACAATTGATGAACATTATTATTGGGTATCAATCAATAAAGAAAAAAAAATGAAATCTGTTTTAAAAAATTACCACACCTACAAGCCACGCAAAAAAAAATCACAAAGTACTTTAAATGATTTTTTTAAATAACTATATGTTTTAAAATAAAAAATTTGTGAGGTAAAATAAAAGATGATTAGCTTTATAGATTTTCTAGTAATTGCAAAAAAGAATACTTATGCTTCCTCTAGACTAACTGATTTTTTAAATAAAGATGGGTCAAAAGAATTAGTCTACGAACAGGATAATTATAAGTATGTAGATAGATATTATGGATATAATCCATTTATTGGTCAAGAGATTGTTTTTGAAAATAATAATTGTATTTGGGGTTTAAATTATTTTGGAGAGGTCTTACAATCAGAAATTTTTGAAAAAGAAGTTTATTCTTTTTTAAAATCTGCACTTTTAAAAATAGAAAACAGATCTCCTTTAAGAGGCCCCAACTATTATAAAGAAAATAATTTAGAATATTTTTCCCAAAGCCTAGGAGATGTTAATAGATTTTCAGGAAAAGAATATGTTGATTATAAGGGAAAAACTATTTACAGGGGTTTATTTTCTGGTGGGATAATTAGAAAAAAATTAATTTAAAAATGCTCTTTTTAAAGTGATAATTACATGAGTTCAAAAAAAATAACAGTTGTTTGTGATCAAAGAGAGCTTGCAAGTCAAGTTATCTTAGAATTAAGAAATCTAAAATCAGAAGAAGTTGATGTGTGTGTAACCTTAGAGCAATTGAAAGTTGGGGACTATCAAATCACTAACGAAATTGTTATTGAGAGAAAGACTCTTTCTGATCTTGAAGCTTCAATCATTGATGGTAGAATATTTTCTCAATTACAAGATCTTTTAAAAATTCCAAAACCCTGTTTAATTATTGAAGGAGATTTTAATTTAATTAAAAATAATAAAAGTAGAATAAATAAAAATGCAATAATCAGCCTAATAACAACAATTGGTCTAAATTATAAGATTCCAGTTTTCTTCACAAAAAATCAAAAAGAAACTGCAGAATATCTTTACATAATTTCTAAAAGAGAACAACTTGGAAATGGGAATCGTTCTTTTAAAGTAAGATATTCAAAAACCAAAATGAACTTTTCAAAAAGACAATTGTTTATTTTAGAGTCTTTCCCTGACATTGGTCCAACTCTTGCCAAGTCAATTTTAAATCATTTTAAAACAATTAAAAATGTTGCAAACGCAAGTGTAGAAGACTTACAGAAGGTTTCTAAGCTTGGTCCAAAGACAGCAACAAAATTAAAATATTTGTTTGAAAGAACTTTTGGGGATTGTAAAGAGCTTTAATTTTTATTTTAGAACTTTGATTTTATTTTCAAATTAAAATTAAGATAAAATTCAAATCATAAAAAAATTAAGATCAAGACAATTTTTTAATCAACTAAAAATTTAGATTAAGACATCTTCTCTATAACTTTATTCTCTACATCTGCATCTAAACCTACATCAGAAATTTTATAAAGTTCAAGAACTTCTTTTTTATTAAATTCAATTTCATTTATTTTAATTTCTTCTATACCCAATTCCTTTTTAATTTTATTAATCTCTTTAGAGTCAATTTTATTTTCTGACAAGGTAATTAAAAACACATTCTTATTATTTCCATTTTTTAAAAACCAATTTTTAGAAATTCTATTAATTTGATCTGTTGCACACAAAGTAAGAATAATCTCATTCCATAAGCTTTTAGAAACATTAATTTTCTCCAGAAACTTGTTCTTTGCAACAAAGACAGCCCATTTAAGTTGTTCTAAACTAAATATTTTGTAGTTTGGAATAACTATTAGGTTAGTTTTTGATTTTTGAGATTTTTTTGCTCTTTCAATTCTTTTTAAATAGTTTTCTATATCATTAATATCTATAGAGCAATATATTATGTTTAGAAAATAGCTCTTTTTATTAGTTTTAAAAATGTATGTTTTCATTAATATATATTTAATCTATAAATTTATAAAATGTTTTAAGATGATGGTGATCAAAAATGGTTGAATGGAAAAAAAAATCAAGAAGAAAAGCAACTGGTGGAATTAATAATTCTGTTAATGCAAAAACAAAATCTTTAAGTGACAGAGGTGGAACCTTTTCAAAAACAGTAGTTGATGATAATCAAAAGATATACAAGGTTAGAACAATTGGTGGTAACCAGAAAGTAAAGATTGCAAAAGCACAAACTGCAATTGTTTCAGACTCTACAAAAACAGTTAAAGCAAAAATTTTAAATGTTGTAGAAAATTCTGCAAACAAACACTTTGTTAGACAAAAGGTAATAACCAAAGGTGCAATTATAAAAGTTGAGATTGATGGTAAAGAACAGAGTGCAAAAGTAACTTCTAGACCAGGGCAATCAGGACAAATCTCTGCAATTTTAATAAAATAAAAGAAGGCATGTTTAATAAATTTTTAAAAAATTTAAAATCAGATTTAAAGAATAAAAAGAAAGTAAGGTCATCTTATAATTTTCTTTTATTTTTTTTAATTTCTTTTTCTTTAGTTTATTTATTTCTAAATATTCCAATTATTTACAATTACATAAATTACTTTTTTGGAAGTCTTTCTAATTTCATTTTAAATTCTGTTTTTGGAATTGATTCTAAATTTTATTTTCTAATTAACAATTCAATTATTGAGGTTTCAAGTTTAAGTTATCCAATTATAATAACCAACCTATGCACAGGCATCTTAGAGTTTAGTATTCTTGTCTCAGCAATCATTGCAACAATTGGTGTCTCTATTAAAAAGAAACTAACGTGGGTTTTTTTCTCAACATTAATTGTGATTGTCTTTAACATAATCAGAATAAGTTTAACTTCATTTATTATTGTAAGATTTAATCTTTCCTTTGCAAATTTTGTGCATGGCTTTTTATTTAGATTATTTTTAATAATAATTGTTCTTGGAACTTATTGGTTTTTCTTAAATTCTAAAAAATAGTTTTTATTTATTTTCTTTAATTAATTTTTTTACTTGTTCAATTGTTGTGTATTCTAAAGGATTGATGTTATCAATTATGTATTTCATTTCCTTAAGGTCATCTACCTTTGCATACCTTCTACTAAACAACTCTAGACTTGATTCAATATTTTTTATTTTAGATTCAATGTTGTTTATCTTTTCTAAGATCTCTGTAACTTTAGCATCAGAGAGGCTACTCTGAGAATTGTTGTTTGTAGTCTTAGATGCAATTTTTTTATTTAAGATTAATATGTTTCTACCAAGGATTTTTTCATTATGCACTAGATATTTTATCTTTTGTCTAAGTACCAATATGCTTGACTGTAATGCCTTAATATCCTGATATATTCCTGATGATTCGTCTGCCATAAAAATAACCTTGGTTGTTCCTTCTATAAAATATATTATAGAATATTTTTAAAGCCTTACCTTTTTTTAAGTATCTGTAATTATCTTCAGTTACTTAATTAAATACCTTTATAAACTATTTGTCACTTAATATATAAAACTAAAAAGGGAGGAATTTATTATGAATAAAAAAATATTAATATTATTTGGATTAGTTTCTTTTTTAGCGTTGTTTGGTACAATTTCAGCAGGAAGTTTTGACATAACAGATGCTTCCTATTCATATGTTGGTTATTATCCATATGCTTACCCTTACACTTATAATTATGTAAATCAATATGATAGTTACTACAATAACTACTATTACAATCCATACAATAACTACTATTATAATCCATATTACAATTCTGTAAATCCATATACTGGTATGACTACTTATTCAGGTTACCCAACAACCTATTATTCATACTCATATCCAACTTATAGATATTACCCAAACAACTTATCTATGGTTGTTGACAATTCTGCCTTTACTTTTAGTTGGCAGTAGTTTTTTATTTTTAAAAAAGTTTTTTCATTTTTGGGAGAAGGGGTTATTTTATGAATTATAAATTTTTTATAGTATTTTTTGTAATAATTTTTTTATCAGCAAACATAATTGCAATTGATTGTTCAGACTTTTCAATCTCTGGACAAACTGACATCTATGTTGATGAAGACAGATCTTTTGTTTATGATCTTTTTATTATGAATTCAATTGAGGAACCTTTAAGTTTAATCTCTATAACTACTGGTCCTTTAAATGATCTTGATTTAGATAACATCAACTATCCCTTTACAGTGCCCTCTTACTCCACAAGAAGTGCAGATTTATTTTTTACCTCTGATACTGTTAGTTCAGATACTTCTTCTTTTTTTGATATCTACCTTGTAGGAAAATATGGGGACTTAGTTTGTGAAAAAGAATACACAGTAAACTACCATATTAAAAATAAAGAAAACAAAAGTACTGCGAATTGTTCAGATTTAAGATTTGAAAACACAGATTTTGTAATGGATGAAGATGATTGGAAATCCTTTGATGTACAATTGAAAAATATTTCCTTAGATTATGATTTTAAAATTGAAGAAGCAAAAATAAAAGACACTTCAATCTATGATGCACAAGTAAGTTATTTTCCAAGAAAAATAAATCTTGATGAATCTAAAGACATAAAGTTAAGAGTTAGTTCTAAAAAAGTTGATAACTCCAAAACTGAAAAGTCAGAACTTTATGTTAAAGGTTACATGGTAAGGGAAGGTAGAGAAGACAAACGTTGTGTATTAAGAGAACCAATTAAGATTAAAGTCCTTGACCATTTAGAAAATAGCTCTCAAGATTTAGATTGTCAAGGTATAGTTATCCAAACATCAACAATTTCACAATTAGAAAATTCTTCTAAAGATTATTCTTCTGAAGATGGTTTTTATGTTATTAACAATTCTAATAAAAAATTTAATATTAATTTTATAAACATTTCTGACAATTCAAGATTTGTAAACATTACTAAAAAGTCACTAAACAACAGTTCTCTTTTACCAACCTTTAAAAGTTTTATTAACTTTACTCTAGACACTTCTTCTGTAGAAACTTTAGAAAAAGTAATTGGTAAAATATCATTAACTGGTTCTTTTGAAAATGGTAAAACTTGTACTTACTCAGACATAAGTTCTGATTTTAAAATAAATATTTTAGATGGAAAAAATAGATGTTCATCTATTGGTTTTGAAAGCCAAAGAGTGGAAAATGGAGAAAACACAATTGTTGTTTATAACAACACCTCTATGGACTTTACTGCTGATGGTTTTTTTGTAGATAACAGAAGAGGCGTAAATGTAAATGTTGTTGATGACTCTAAAAAGATAAAAGCAAACTCTAGTGAAGTTATTACAGTTGGAGTAAATGGAACTTTAGATGGTTTTTTTAATTTACTTTTAAAAGGTAAATTTCAAGATGGTTCTTTTTGTGATTATACAGACACTTATGTTGGAAGATTTTTTTTAGAAAAATCAAATATTTTTGATCCTGACAATGAAAATAATTCTTGTGATTTTATTTTAAATTACCCTTCTAAGCTAATAACAAATGACGACCCTAAATTAAATTTCAATTTAAATTTTAAAAACAAAACAAATAAAAAAGGGATAATTAGATTATATTCAGATGGTCTGACACTCAATACTACCTCAATTCTCTTAACTGGAAATGATTCAATTTCTAGAAACATAATTACAAGTAATTTTGGATCCTCTAAAAAGATCTACTATGCAGTTCAATTGGAGGGCTGTTCAGAAGAAATATACTTTACTGATTTAGTTTTATCAACCCCTGATCAAGCAGATGAATATAAAATTAATTTTACATCCTTTCCTTCAAGTTTTTTAATTTCTAAAAACAAGATACTTACAAGTGTAAGTCTTGAGAATGAAAATAAAGTTGGAACTGAATTTAAATTAGTTGTAAAAGGTTTGCCAAACGATTGGAACATTTATAATAGCCAATCAGAAATTAATATTAAAGAAAAACTGGGTAATTTAAGTTATACAGAGGACTTTATAATAGAAGGAAAAGAAATTAAAAAAATCAATTATTTATTTAGTGTACCTGACAGTTACCTAAATAGTGAGACAGAAAAGACAGTTGATTTTGAGGTGGTTGTAGACAATAAAGTTATATCAAAAGTTTCAACAGTTATTAAAAGTGTTGTGGGAAATGAAGATATCTCTTTAGATGTGCAAACTAGTAGGATTTCAAGTAGTTTTCCTACAATTGGTGATGATAACAAGTTTGCCTCTCACTTAATTAAATTAAAGTTATCAAATAATACTGATGTTAGTAAAGGTGTAAATTTAGATTTAGAGTTACCTTTAAATTTCACAATTGAGGGAGATAGAAATATTGTTGTTCCTGCAAATAGCTTTGTGGATTCTGAATTAAGAATTTTTTCTAATCAAGATCTATCCTCAAATTATTTAGCTACTTTAAAAGTTGTTGATTCTTTGACAGGATCTTTGCTTGTTTCAAAAGAGATTACTTTAGATTCTAAAAAGAATTTTTATATAACTGGGTTATTTAATTTTAATAGTGTGGGCAACTCTATAAAATCAATTATTTTAATTTTGTTATTTGTTCTTGTAATCTTTTATACTGGAAAAGTAATTTTTAAAAATAGTAAGAAAAAAGGGAAGGGAGAAGACTTAATTTAGTCTATTTTCAATTTAGAGTGTTTTTTATGCTTGTAATTGTAAAAAGAGGCTTTTAGCTTACTCTATTTGATTTTGGTTAAATTTTGTACCTTAATTTAGAGTAAAAAAGCAACCCATTTATAAAGTTTTCTGTTCAATTATTTATTATATAGATGTTCTATACACTGTGTGTTAACAGAATATATTTAACCATTTTTTGAACAAATTTGGTTAACATATAAATATAGAGCAGAGAGTTAATTTAATGGTTTTTAGAAATTAAAATTTATAATTTATAAAGATATAATGTGTATTTATTATGCCTAGAAAATATAAACCAAGAGCCGGGTCAATGGCTTTTTATCCAAGAGTAAGAGCAAAATCAATTGTTCCAAAATATAAATATTTTTTAAATCAAGACTCTAAGGGAGAAGTAAAACCTCTTTGTTTCTTTGGAGTAAAGGTGGGTATGTCACAAGTACTTGCAAAGAATGCCCATAAAAATTCTTCAAGCTATGGTCAAGAAATTGCAGTTCCTGTCTCTATAATTGAAACTCCTGATTTGAAGATAATTGGTGCTAGATTTTATAAGGATAATGATGTTGTCTTTGGAAAATCAACTGTAGATGAATTTATTAGTTTTGATAATCTTGTTTCTAGAAAAATAAAAGGTAAAAAATCTACAAAAAAAATTGAACTTGATAAATTTATAGAAGGTAAAGATAAAGCCTCTAACTTAACATTGATTGCATATTTGGATGAAAGTAAGACTTCTACTGGTCAAAAAAAACCAATAATTTTTGAAGTTCCACTTTCAGGCACTTACCAAGCAAAAATTGATTACTTGAAAGAAAATTTTTTAAAAACTATTTCTTTTAAAGATGTTTTTAAAATTGACACCTATTTAGATGTAAAATCTGTAACTAAAGGACATGGTTTTACTGGTCCTGTTAAAAGATTTGGAATTAAGATTTTAAGACCAAAGGCTCAACAGATACAAAGGCATGTTGGGTCAATTGGGCCATGGAACCCATCAACTGTAATGTACACTGTTCCAAGAGCTGGACAACATGGTTTTCACAACAGAACTACTTTTAATAAAAAGCTATTAATTGTTAGTAATGATCCAAAGATAAACCCAAAAGGTGGATTTACAAACTATGGACTTGTTAAAAACAATTATGCTGTAGTTTCTGGATCTGTTCCTGGCTCTATTAAAAGAGTTGTTGTTATTAGGGATGCTATAAGACCAAACAAAAGTAAAACAGAACTAACTGATATTAAAATAATTTGAGAATGATTATTATGAAAACAAATGTTTATAATTTAGAAGGGAAAATAATTAAGGAAATTGAACTTCCTACTTACTTTGAACAAATATATAGACCTGATCTGATAAAGAGAGCAGTAATATCTTCTCAAAGTAAATCTTATCAGAAAAAAGGAATCTCTCCATATTCAAACAGATTAAATACTGCTGAATACAGGGGTGTTAGAAAACCAAACAAAATGAACGTTTCAATCAATACTGGTAAAGCAAGACTTCCAAGATTAAAAAATAGAAGTGCTTTGATGGCTGGTAGGGTTGCAGGTATCTCCCAAGCTGTTGGTGGACCAAGAGCACATCCTCCAAAGGTTGCAAAAATCTTAGTAAAAAAGATCAACTCAAAAGAAAGAACAAAAGCAATCTTGAGTGCAATTTCAGCAACTGCAAATTTAAGTTTAGTTAGTTTAAGAAGTAATTCTCTTCCAGAAAACCTAACTTTTCCAATAATTATTGATAACAAGTTTGAAAGCTTTGTAAAAACTAAAGAAGTTTTTGAACTATTAGAAAAAATTGGATTATCTGACTCTATTCTAAGAGCAAAAGAAACTAAAACAATTAGAGCAGGAAAAGGAAAGGGTAGAGGAAGAAGATATAAGAGAAGAAAAAGTATACTTGTTGTTTTAGGAGATAACAAAAATCATAAAGCAATTGGTAATCTTGAAGGTGTTGATGTTGTTTCAGCAAGACAATTATCAATCAAAGAACTTGCTCCTGGAACACATGCAGGTAGACTTACAATCTTTACAGAGAACGCAATTGAGAAATTAAATGAGAGATTCTCTAAGGTGATTTAAAATGGTTTCAAAAAAATTAGAATTTTATGATGTTGTAGAATATCCTGTGATTACAGAAAAAGCAGTTGACTTGATATCTACAGCTAACAGATTAACTTTTATAGTAAATAAGAAAGCTAATAAGAAAGAAATTAAAGAAGCAGTTGAGAAAATGTATGCTGTTAAGGTAAAGTCAGTAAATGTTTTACTTGACAGAAAAAATAGAAAAAAAGCACTAGTAACTCTTGCTAAGACTTCTAATGCTCAAGATGTAGCAAACAAATTAGGAGTATTATAAATTTATAAATTAAGGTTTTTGTTATGGGAAGAAGACTAAAATCACAAAGAAGGGGAAAGGGTTCTCCAAAATATAAAGCAACACTTAATGCCAAAGTAGATATTAGATATTCACAATATGAGGGACTAGTAAAAGGTCAAGTTATTGAATTGTACACAGATCCAATCAGGTCTGCTCCTGTTGCAAAAGTTCTTTTAAGTGATGGTACTTTTGAAAATTTAGTTTGTGCAAATGGAATTAAGACTGGAGACAAGGTTGAGTTTGGAAGAGGTGCTGCCCAAAGAGTTGGTAATGTTTTATTTTTAGATGAAATCTCCCCAGGAACACAAATCTTTAATATTGAAAGAAATTTTGGAGATGGTGGAAAATTTATAAGAGCAACTGGTGGTTCTGCAACTTTAGTTAGTAGAAAAGATAAAGTTCTTGTAAAAATGGCATCAGGAAAAATAAAGTCCTTTCCATTAAATGCAAGAGCAACTATTGGTTTTGTTGCAGCATCAGGAAGAACAAGTAAACCATTTGTTACTGCTGGAAATAAGTTCCATGCTATGAAAGCTAAAGGTAAACCTTATCCAAGAGTTAGAGGAGTTGCTATGAATCCTGTTGACCACCCATTTGGTGGATTTCAACATCATGTTGGGCATTCTAAGTCTACTTCAAGACATGCTCCTTCAGGTAGAAAAGTAGGTGCAATAGCATCAACAAGAACTGGTAGAAAGAAGAAATAATGTGATATTAGTTATGGATGAAAATACAGATTTTAGATATAGAGGAAAAACCTTAGAAGAACTAAAGAAAATGTCTTTAAAGGAATTTTCTGAACTAACAAACTCAAGAGCTAAAAGAAATTTAAAAAGAAATGAAAGTGATCCTTTTTATCAAAGAATTGAAAAAGATTTACAAAATCACAAGACTATAAGGACTCATAAAAGAGACACTATAGTTACTCCTAAGATGGTTGACAAAACCATCTATGTGTATAGTGGTAAAGAGTTTAAACCAGTTGTTATTATGCCTGAGATGATTGGACATTATTTAGGTGAATTTGTATTAACTAGAAAAAGATTAACACACGGAAAAGCAGGTATTGGTGCTACAAAATCAAGTACTGCTATAAGTGAAAGAAAGTAAAGCGGTAGAATATTATGACTACAATAAATTATAATTTTCAAAAAAAAGTTGATGAAAAAAGAATTGCAAAAGCATACAAGTCTAATGCAAAGATCTCTACAAAATATTCTGTAGAATTTTGTAATTACTTTAATGGTATGATGTTGTCTAAAGCTATAAAAATTGCAAACGACATTAAAGAGAAAAAAGACTTTTTACCATTAGTAAAATATAGATTAAAAGTTGCTCATAGAAAAGGGCAAACAAAAAGATTTACTCCAACTGGTAGATGGCCAATCAATGTAGCAAAAGAGGTTGGTTTACTTTTAGAAGACGTAAAGTCTAATGCTGAGGATAAAAATTTAGATGTTACTAAATTAAGAATAATCCACATGTATGCAAATTTAGGACTTACAAGAAGAAAAACTCAACCACAAGGAAGAATTGGCGGAAAACAAAGAGAATCAAAGTCTACAAACATTGAAGTTATTGTTCTGGAGGAATAAGCTGTGAAGGAAAATATTTTTATTAAAGATAAACTTAAAAAGATATCAATTGCAAACTACCTTAAAAAGAAATTAAAATCTGCAGGATTTATTGATGTGGATATTTTAAAAACTTCATTCCATACAAGAGTAATTATTTATGCTTTAAAACCAGGATTTATAATTGGAAAGAAAGGTTCAAACATTAGAGCACTTACAGATGATTTAGAAAAAGAATTTGGATTTAATAAAGTGCATATAGAGATTGGAGAAATCCCAAACAAAAATTTAGATCCAAAAGTTATTATGGAATCAATTCAGTCAAATATTGCTAGAGGCATGACTTGGAAGAGTGTTGTTTATGGGGCTTTAAGACAAATTAAAGAAGCTGGAGCAATTGGGGCTGAAATTATTGCAAAGGGAAACACTTCTGGAAAAGGGCAGAGAAAAAGAAAATCTCGTTTCTTTTTTGGGTACTTAAAAAAAGCTGGAGATCAAAAGGACTTGGTGTCTATTGAGAAAAGAACAACCTTCCCTAGTCTTGGAACAATTGGGATAACTTTAAGAATTGTTAATCCAAACGTTTTGTTTAGTGACAAGGTAGATGTTTCTGCTCTAGCAAAAGATTTTAAAATAAGAATGGAAGAAGAAGAACTAGAGAAAACAAAAGTTTCTGCAGAGAAGTCTGATGACAAGAAAGTTATAAAAGAAAAGTCTGATGAGAAAAAGACAGATGACAAGAAAGTTATAAAAGAAAAGTCTGATGAGAAAAAGACAGATGACAAGAAAGTTATAAAAGAAAAGTCTGATGAGAAAAAGACAGATGACAAGAAAGTTATAAAAGAAAAGCTAGAAAAGAAGATAATAAAAGAAAAAACTTCTTCAGAAACAGAAGAAGCTACAAAGTGATTGTAAATGGTTAAAAAGAAAGAAGTTACTTTAAATTCAATAGAAACAATTGATCAAAGAATACAAGAATTAAAATTAGAACTTGCAAAGTACAAAGGTATGCTTGTATCTAAAACAAAAGTAAATAATACTTCTAAAAAAGGTGTTATGAAAAAAGAAATTGCTAGACTTTTAACTAAAAAAAATCAATTAAGAGAAAAAGAAATAATTAAAACCTTGGAGGGTAGAAAATAATTATGAAAGACATAAGTGCTGTTAGTCATCTTTCAAAAGACATTTTTGATCTAAACACAATTTCAAAAGAATCTCAACAAATAAAAGTTCGTGTTGAAAGAAAAAAGTTCAAAAAATTTGCAATAATAATTTCAGGATTTAATTCCGAAAGTGATGCAAAAGATGTTGAAAAATATTTAAAAAAGAAATTAGCTTGTGGCGGAACTACAAAAAACAAGACTGTAGAAATTCAAAGCAACAATAAAGACAAGGTAAAAGAATTGCTTATACTCAAAGGATATCAAAAGGAGTTAATTGATGCTTAAAGTTAGTAATATTAATTTGATTGGGAAAAAAATAAAAATAATAAATTCAAGTGACCCAACAAAAAATGACTTAAAAGGGATTGTGATTTTTGAAACAAAGAATAATTTGGTTTTAAGAAAAAAAGATTTAAAAATAATTAAGATTAGAAAATCAGAAATTATTAAAAATAAAATTTATATGTGATTTTTATGACAAAAAATGATTTTAAAGATATTTCAACAAAACATAGTGTTAGAGGAAAATTAATAGAAGGCAAGATTATTAAAATGAAATCTAAAAAGACTGCCCATATTGAAATTACTAGAACTAAATTTATTCCAAAATATGAAAGATATTTAGTTAAGAAAAGTAAGTTTGCAGTTCATGTGCCTGAAGATATTGATGTTTCTGTTAATGATGTAGTTTTGTGTGGAGAAACAAAAAAAATAAGTAAAACAAAATCAATGATTATTATTAAAAAAATAGACAAAGCTTCAACAAACAAAGCTTCAACAAACAAAGCTTCAACAAACAAAATTATAAAAGATGAAGAAGTTCTAGTACCAACTGATGGTGATTTAAATGAAACAAATTAGTGCAAACCCAACAAAAGGAATAGTAACAAAAACAAGATGCTTTTGCACAGATAATAGCGGTGCAAAAATGGTGGAGATTATTTCTGTATTAAATATTAAAACTAGAAGAAGACAAATTCCTTCAGCAGGCATCGCTTCATTAGTAAATGTTGTAGTTAAGAAAGGAAGTCCATCTATGAAAAAGAAAGTAGAAAAAGCAGTAATTGTAAGAGTTAAAAAGGAATACAGACGAAAAAATGGTGTAAGAATTTGTTTTGAAGACAATGCTGTAGTTTTAACTGATGCAAAGGGATTTCCTAAAGCTTCAGAAGTAAAGGGTTGTGTTGCAAAAGAAGTTGGAGAAAGATTTCCAAAAATTGCTGGTTTAGCTTCTGCAGTAATTTAAAAGTTATAAAGAATAAATTATAGTAAAATAAATTATAAATTAAAAAAATTAAAAAAAAATAAAAAAATTAAAAATTGAAAATTTGATTTAAGATGGATGCAAAAACAAAAAAACCAAATAAACAAAGAAAAAGAATGTATCAAAGTGCACTTCATAAAAAACGAAAATTATTAGTTGCACCAATAGATAAGAACATTCAAAAAGAAGTTAATAAAAAAAGTATAGCCATTAGAAAAGGCGATACTGTAAAAGTTATGGTTGGAAATCATAAAGGTAAGTCTGGAAAAGTAGAGGTTGTTGATTATACAAAAGTAAAAGTATACATCAAAGACATTAAAACAAAAAATACTAGAGGACAAGAGAAGTTAATACCATTTACTGCATCCAATCTAATGTTAACTAATGTTATTTTAGATGATTCAAAAAGAATAAAAGAAAAAAAAACAAAAACACCAAAAGTTGATAATTAAGGTGAATAAGAAATGGCTAGTAAAGGCGAAACAAAATGTTTGAAAATTAATAATGCTTCTGCAATAACTGATGTAAAGAAAACAAAAAGATTTGTATATAAACCTAAACCAGGTAAACATACAGGAGAAACCACAATCTCAATTGGTTTTGTTTTAAAAAATTTACTTAATCTTGCAGACAATACAAGAGAAGTTAAATACATAATCAACAATGGAGAGGTAATTGTTGATAAAAGAAAAGTAAAAGATCATAGATTACCAGTTGGTATCTTTGACATTATAGAAATTCCAAAATTAGATAAAGCTTACAAAGTATATTATGGTTTTAATGGTGCTTACTATCTAAAAGAGATTGACAAAAATGAAGCGAAATTTAAAGTCTGTAAAATAATTTCAAAAAAAATAATTTCAAAAAATAATATTCAATTAGTAACAAATGAAGGTAGAGTGTTAATAACAACAAACCTTGCCTACAAGCCAAAAGCTACAATCAAGTTAGATTTAGAGGAAGGTATTATAAAAGAATACTTCCCTTTAGAAGTTGGCAGAGATGTCTTTGTAATTGGTGGAAAGCACATTGGTTCTGTTGCAAAGATTGAAGAAATAAAACTAAGCACAATGAGAAGACCAATGTTAATTAAATTAAAACAAGATGGCGTAGATTTTGAAACAATCGAAAAAAATATAATTGTAATTAATTAGTGATTTGTATGTCTGATGAAAAAATAATAAATAAAAAAGATAACCCAATGAAAGAAATTTTTGTAGATAAAGTTACTGTAAACATTGGTGTTGGAGAGTCTGGTATAGAGCTAGAAAAAGCTGTAAAAATCTTAGCATTAGTAACTAAAAAACCAGTTGTAAAAACAGTTTGTAAAGTTAAGCTTCCAACTTGGGGAATTAGACCAGGGCTGCCTATTGGTTGTAAAGCTATTCTTAGAGATCAAGATGCATTAGACTTTATTACACTTACTTTAAAAGCAAAGAAAAATAAAATTAAAAGAAAATCATTTAGTGTTGATGGAAATTTCTCCTACGGAATACATGAATACTTAGATGTTCCTGGAATCAAATATGATCCTGATATTGGAATAAGAGGTTTTGATATTACTGTGAACTTAAAAAGAAGAGGTTATAGAGTAAAATTAAGAAAATATAATAACTCTAAAATAGGTAAGAATCAAAAAATTACAAAAGAAGATGCAATTAAGTTTGCACAAGAAAAGTTAAAGGTTGTGGTTGAATGACTACAAATGATGTAAAAAAAATAAAGAAACCTAAAGTGGTTTTAAGCAAAACTAGTAAAGAATTAAAAAGAAGTAGAGTTTGTAAATTCTGCGGAACACAAAGAGGACTTATTAGAAAGTATAATCTATATATTTGTAGAAGATGCTTTAATGATTATGCTGCTGAATTAGGTTTTAAAAAATATGATTAAATTAATATGGACATTAGGTGAGTAGATGAGTTTAAATGATCCAATTGCTGATGCTTTAAATAATATAAACAATGCGGAAAACGTGGCTAAAAGAACATGTTCTTTAAACCATTCAAAGATGCTTGAGAATATTATTAAAGTTCTTGTAGATCAAGGATATATTAACAACTATAAGGTACTAGATAGAAAACCACATAAAAAATTAATAGTTTATTTAGGTGGAAAAATAAATAAGTGTAAAGCAATTAAACCAAGGTTTGCTGTAAAACACTTTGATTTTGAAAAGTTTGAAAAATCTTATTTGATTTCTAGAGACGTAGGTGTTATTGTGGTGAGTACAACCAGTGGAATAATGGTTCACAAAGATGCTAAGCAACAAAAACTAGGTGGAAGATTAATTGCTTATGTTTATTAAAAATAAGTTTTTAATTTTTAAATTATAAATGTGATGTTTGTGAGTGATGGAAAAATAGTTAGAAAAGAAATTAAAGAAAATATTATAGAAGTTTCTAGTGATATTAAAGTTAATATAGAAAATAGTAAAATAACTTTAGAAAAAGCAGGAGAAACACAAGAAATAACATACAATCCTGTGTTTGTAAGTGTTAACTTTAAAGATAACAAGTTAGTGATTAGAGCAAACAGTAAGAAAAAAAACTTCGTGTCTGTAATAAACACATTAAGAAAAATAGTACTTAATGCAATTTCAGGATTTGATAAAGAATACACAGCAAAATTATCAATTGTATTTTCTCACTTTCCAATGACTGTAAAAGTAGAAGGTAATGATATTATAATTTCCAATTTTTTAGGAGAAAAAAAGCCTAGAAGAACAAAAGTTATGCCAGGTTGTAAAGTTGTAGTTAATGGTAAAGACATAGTTGTTACTGGTAAAAATAAATATTTTGTAGGTCAAACAGCAGGAAACTTTGAAACAACTACAAGGGTTAGAGGAAAAGATTATAGAGTTTTTGATGATGGAATTTATATTGTTGAAAAATCTAATCAATTAGAGTAAATTAAAATAATGTGATATTTATGAGTAAAGATACCCCAAACTTTAGAGGTCATTTTGGACTAACAACAAGAAGAAGAAAGAAAAGAAGAGATGTTAATAAATGGAGATTTCCAAGAGGAATTGACAGATCTTTATCTGAAAAAAGAGGACCTATGCCAAGAATTGGGTATGGTCACAAAGTTGAAGATAAGTTTAAACATCCTTCAAACTATAAAGAGATTTTAGTTTCTTCAAAAACAGATCTTTTAAATGTTTTAGATGAAAAAATAGCAATTAGATTTTCACAAACATTAGGTCAAAAGAAAAAAGAAGAACTAACAAAAATTGCAACAGAAAAAAATATGAAAATATTAAACTAAATATGAGAACATTAAATTAAAATTGTGACATTTATGAAATTAAATACACTAAAAGATTTAGCTGGAAAGTTATTAAAAAAAGGAAAACATAAATTGATTGTTGATACTGAGAAATTAGAAGTTCACAAAAAAAAAGTAGAAGACTCAATTACTAGAGAAGATGTTAGACAATTGATCAACGACGGTGTTATTAAAAAACAAAAAAACACAGGTCAATCAACAGGAAGATCTAAAGCTCTTTTAGAAAAGAAAAAACTAAAAAGAAAAAGAGGACCTGGTAAAAGGAAAGGAACAAAGGCTGCAAGAAAAACTACAAATGAGCATAACCTAAAAGTTAGAGGTCTTAGAAAAAGATTAAAAGAAATTAAAAAAGAAGATAAACTAAATGGTAAAAACTATAAAAAAGTATACCTGATGATTACTGGTAACTATTTTAGAGGAAAGAAACATTTAGAAGAATATATTAATGGTGAAAATAAATGAAAAGCGGCCCAACTTATAATGTCCAATTTAGAAGAAAAAGAACACAAAAAACAGATTACAAGAAAAGATTAAGTTCTTTAAAATCTGAGAAAAATAGATTTGTAGTTAGACTATCAAACAAGCTAGTAAGAGCACAAGTTGTTGATTATAAAACACAAGGAGATGTTTGCCTAGCGTCAGTAAATTCAAATGATCTAAAAAAAATATATTCTTGGAAATATTCTTTAAACACAACTCCTGCAATTTATTTAACTGCATTGATGTTGTGTGATAAAGCAAAAAAAATTGGAATTGATGAAGTAATTTTTGATACTGGCTTAAAAACATATAAACCAAAATCAAAAATCTATGCAGCTTTAAAAGCAATTGCAGATTCAAATTTAAAATGTGCTTATGATAAAAAAGCTTTCCCTTTAGATGAAAGAATTGAAGGAAAGCATATTGATAGTCATTTGAAAAATAATATTACAAAAGACTTTAATGAAATTAAATCAAAAATTTTAAAAAATTAAAATTAATGTGAAATAATATGTCTGTAGATAGAAAAGAAAAAACTGATAACCCAAAAAGAAAGGGTAGAGAAAGACGAGCAAGAACTGAAAGAAGTTTAAATATAAATTTTGATAAAAATTTATGGGTTCCAAAAACAATCTTAGGTAATAAAGTAAAGAATGGAGAATTAACAACCTTTGAAGATGTTTTTAAATTCGGAAAGATTATGGAACCAGAGATCATTGATTTTCTAATACCTGATCTAAAAATAAAAATTGTTGACATTAAAAAAACAACAAGAGTTACAAGAGCAGGTAGACATTTTTCTTTTAGAGTTTCTGCGATTGTTGGAGATGGTGCTGGACATATAGGTCTTGGATCAGGAAAGAATATTGAAAGAATAACTGCCCAAGAAAAAGCAATCCAAAAAGCAAAATTAAATATTATTGGAATCAAAAGAGGATCAGGAAGTTGGGAAAGTAACACCTATGATGATAACTCTGTACCTTACAGAACAATTGGAAAATGTGCGTCATTAAGAGTAGAGTTGTTGCCTGCACCAAAAGGAATTGGTTTAGCTGTAAGTGAATCTATTAAACCAGTTTTTGAGTTAGCAGGAATTACTAATGTTTGGTCAAAGACAAGAGGAGCAACAGACACTAAATTAAATTTTGTTAGAGCAACAATTGATGCTTTAAATAATTTAAGTAATTTAAAAGTTTTAAACAAAAAAGAAGAATGAAAATAATTTTATATTTTAAGAAGGAATAACTATGTTTGCAATATTAAGAGTTAGAGGAAAAATTGGCGTTAACTATAAAATAGAACACAATTTAGAATTACTAAATTTAACAAGAGTAAATCATTGTGTGTTATTAAAAAAATCTCCTGAGTTAATGGGTATGCTAAGAAAAGGCAAAGATTATATAACCTGGGGAGAAATAAATAAAGACATCCTAAAATCCCTTTTAGAAAAAAGAGGAAAAGTTTATCTAGAAGATAACAAGTTAGTTCCATTTAAAGAAAAATATTCAAAAGATGTTGACAAAATCATTACTGAACTTTTAGATGATAAAAAAACAATTAAAGATTATAATATTAAACAAGTATTTAGATTAAAGGCACCATCAAAAGGATATGATAGAAAAGGTGTTAAAAAAACATATGTTCAAGGCGGAGCTTTAGGTAACAGAGGAGAAAATATTAATAAACTTTTAAAGAAGATGATCTAAGTTAAATTAATGTTTTTATAAAAATATATATTTTAAATTTGTGAAAAGGTATGAGTAAATCAAAAGTAGACAGATTAAGAGGAAAAAGAACTCATGGTAAGGGAAACACCAAAAACAATAGAGGTGGCGGAAGTAACGGTGGTAGAGGAAGAGGTGGCTCTTTTAAACACAAATTTACAAAGTATGCTCCACTTATAGGTGTAAGAAAATTACTTAAGCCAAGACTAAAGGCTAAAACACAATTAAAGACAATTACTTTAACAGATTTAGATTTAATTATTAGAGATCAGACAACAATTGATTTAAAACAATTAGGTTATGAAAAGATTTTAGGAACAGGAAACATTTCTAAAAAAGTAACAATTAGAAATGTTAAGGCAATAACAAAAGTTGCAAAATCAAAGATTGAAGCTATTGGGGGCTTGATTGAATGAGTTTTTATAGTATAGCTCAAAAGATCTTACCTTCCGTCAAAGATCCTTCAAAAGTTCCTGTTCTTAAAAAAAAATTAATTTGGACAGGAATTGTTTTAGCTGTATTCTTTATCTTAGGTACAGTTAAGTTAATTGGAATCTCTCCAACAGCATTAGTTAATTTAGAATATTATCAAATGATTATGGCTAGTCAGTTAGGAACACTGATCAGTTTGGGAATTGGTCCAATTGTTCTTTCTTCAATTATCTTGCAGTTGTTGGTTGGAGTAAAAGTTATTAATTTAAATTTTTCAAATCCTGAAGATAGAGCAAAATTTAGTATTTTACAAAAATTGTTTGCAGTTGTTTTGTCAATTGTAGAGGCAGTTGTTGCCGTAAGTGTAGGGATGTTAGTTCCTTTGCCAGGTATGGCTTTGTTTATTGTTATACAGGTTGCCTTAGGTTCTATATTGCTACTGTATTTAGATGAAGTGGTAAGCAAGTATGGAATTGGTTCAGGTGTTGGATTGTTTATTGCAGCAGGGGTTTCTCAATCAATTATTTGGAGATTGTTTGCACTTCCTTCTGCAACATTAGGAACAAAGGGGTTGTTGTTTGTTGCTTTTGATTCTATAACAACTGGTGCAATCTCTCAATTAATTTCATCTTTTATAATTCCTTTGCTAGTAACTTTTGCAGTTTTTTTGATTGTGGTCTATGTTGAAGGAATGCATGTTAATATCCCTTTAACGGTCGGAAGAAGTGGTATTGGTGCAAAATATCCAGTAAAGTTATTATATGTTTCTAACATGCCAGTAATTTTAGCAGCAACTTTGTTTGCAAATGTTGCTTTGTTTGTAAATCTTGCAAAGAATACATTTTTAGAAAATATTATGTTTAAAATAGCAGCAGTATTAACCCCTCAGTATGGGCTCTTAGAAAGTACAATTTTAGGTGGTGCTACTTGGGGGATGTGGGGTAGCGCTTTAATCTATATGGTAATATTTGTTGTAACCTGTGTGTTGTTTGGTAAATTTTGGGTGCAGGTTGGAGGACAAGATTCTGCTTCAGTTGCAAAGCAATTGCAGAGCTCAGGTATGTCAATTCCTGGGTTTAGAAGGGACCAGAGAGTGTTAACAACCGTATTAAAAAGATATATACCCACAATTACTATATTAGGGTCAATATTTGTTAGTTTACTTGCATTCTTTTCTGACCTGACAGGTGCTATAGGTTCTGGAATTGGAATCCTATTAACAGTTGGAATTATTTATAAGTTCTATGAACAAATTGCAAAAGACCCTATGTTTGTATCAAGTGGGTTGATGAAAAATATAGTTGGTAAGAATAAAAATTAGAGGTTTGAAAAAAATGTTTGTTTCTCCGTTAGTTAATGTTTGGGTTGATATGATAATTATTGTTATTGTTTTTGCAGTAGCAAACAAGTTAGTACAACACTTAACAATTAATCCAAAAGATTATTTTTATGTTAAATTAAAATCAAAAGCAATTAATAAAGAAATGAAAGTATTAGCTAATGAACAGAAAATGACAGAAGTTAAGGCTAAACAGAAAGAGGCTTTTAAGTTGGTTGGAGATCAATTTAAGATGACTAAAAAATCAATGTTTATAATGTTAATTATTGCATTCCCTTTGTTGTGGTTTGTAAAAGAATATTATAGTGAATTGGTTTATAATTTTGGACTCTTTGTTGTAAATGGTTTTTGGGCTTATGTTATTTTAGGAGTTGTAATTTCTATGATTATAAGTGGAATTTATGATAAGGTGCTAGTAAAGAAGTATTACCCAAATGGGTTGGTTGAAAAAAGTAAAAATTAAAAATTGAAACAGAAATTAAAAATTGAAAAAAATTAAAAATTTAAAAAAGAAAATTAAAAATTTGAATTTAAAAGAAATTTAAATTAAAGAGGAAATTAAAATTAATATAGGTGAAATGTTATGCCAAATCCAAATCAAAAATATAAAAAACATAAAGTTGTAAAGACCCCAAGTGGAAAACAAAGTAGATTGATACTTAAGAAAAAACCTTCAAAACATGTTTGTGCATTAAGTAAAAAACCATTGTTTGGTATGCCTAATGGTAAAAGACCTTTTGAGGTTGCAAGACTTTTTAAGACACAAAGAAGACCTGAAAATCCATTGGCTTCAATGATTGCACCAGATATTAGAAAGGATATTTACATAGAGTCAATTATGCTTAAGTATAATCTGATTACTGAAGATGATATTGACTTAAGACATAAAAAATATATTGGTATGATTATAAGTAAAGTAGAAAAATAGAAATATAAAAAAATAGTGATATTTATGGGTATTTTAAAAGTTGGAAAAGAATGTATCTTAGTGCAGGGTACAGATTTTGGTAAAAAAATTAAAATTGAAAAACTAGATAATAATTTTATTTATTATAAAGATAAAGATAAACTAAAAAAAGTAGGAATACTACATGTATTTCCTTTATAAATAAAGAAAGGTAATAATTATGGCTAAAAAAACAAACACAAAAGGTGGAAAAGGTAAAACACCAACTAAAGGATCTAAAGGTCAAAAGGGTCAAAAGAACCCAAAGAAAGGTGGTAAGCAAGATCTTGTAAAGGTTACAAAAACAGAAAGAGTTTTTAAACAAAAGACAAGACCTGTTCCAACACACATAGACCTAACAAAGGAAGGTAGTGACTTTAAACAAATTGTAAGACTTGTAAATAGAGATGTTCCTGGTTATTTATCAATTGGAAATGGAATAAAAACGATCTATGGAGTAAGTGATAGATTAGGAAAAGTAATTGATAAAGTCTTTTGTAAAAAAATTGGAAAAGATATTAAAAAAATTGGTTATCTGTCAGAAGAGGAAATTATATTGTTAGAAGAGACTTTATTAAATATTGATAAAGAAGTTCCTGCTTGGATGATCAACAGATCAAAGACATCAGATGGAAGAAGTCTAAACTTAATTATGGCAGATCTAAAATTAGAAATTAGAAAAGATCTTCAAAAACTTGGAAAAATGAAAAGTTATAGAGGTCTAAGATTACAATGGGGTCTAACAGTAAGAGGACAAAAAACAAAATCAAGCTTTAGAAGAAGTGGGGCTGTTGGAGTAACTAAAAAGAAATAAAATTTAAATAAGTGATGAATTATGGGTGATCCTAAAAGATTAGAAAGACAATATGATGTTCCAAGAATGAAATGGAATAAATCAAAAATTAGAGCTGATAAAAAAATAATGTCTGAATATGGCTTAAAAACAAAAAAAGAAATTTGGAAAGCAGAAACAGAAGTTAGAAAGTTCAGAAAAAGAGCAAGATTACTTTTGGCAGGAAGAATTGATGACTATGCTACAAGAAAGGATGAACTTTTAAAAAGATTAGAAGGCATAGGAATTTTATCTAAAGACTCCAAGATAGAAGATGTTCTAAAACTAGAAGCAACTGATTTTTTAGACAGAAGATTACAGACTTTAGTTTTTAGAAATGGACTTGCCTTAACAGCTAATCAAGCTAGACAATTAATTACACATAATCACATCTTAGTTAATGGAAAGGTTAGAACAATTCCTGGCTCCTTAATTAAAGCAGGAGAATTAATTGCATATTCAAATACTAAAATTAAAAATGAAATAGATAGGTCTTTAGAAGAAAAAGGAAAACCAGTATCTAAAGAAAAAAAATCTGCAAAAGAAAAAGAAAACAAAGAAACTGCAGAACCTAAAAAGGAGTGATGATTAATGGCTAGTGCTGAAAAAGTTGGAGTTGTAAATATTTTTGCATCAAGAAATAACACCATCATGGTGCTTACAGATGAAAGTGGTGCAGAAACTATTGCAAAATCATCAGGTGGACAATTAACAAAATCTCAACATAAAGAAGGATCTCCTTATATTGCTATGAAGATGGCACAAGTGATTGCTGAAAAAGCAAAAGAAAAAGGAATTAAAGAAATTTATGTGAAAATTAGAGCACCAGGTGGTAATTTATATAATAATCCTGGACAAGGTGCTGAGCCTTCAATTAAGTCGTTAACAAGATATGGCTTAAGAATAATCAGTATCTTAAACACAACACCTATGCCTCATGATGGTTGTAGAAAAAAGAAATCTCATAGAAGAAAAAAATAATATTTCATAGAAAAATAAAATAGTTTGTGATTGAATATGGTTAGAATTAAATTTTTAGAAAATGATGGTAAGGTATACAGATATCTTTTAGAAAATACTGATTATTCTTATTTAAATGCAATAAGAAGGATTATCACTTATTTAGTGCCTACTTATGGTATTGATGAAATTGATTTTTTTGAAAATGATTCTGTAGTTGTAGATGAGATGCTTGCAAACAGAATTGGACTTTGCCCAATCAACACGCCATTAGTTAATACTGGTAAAAAAGTTACATTTAAGTTAGAAGAAGAAGGTCCAAAAACAGTTTATTCAAAAGATTTTATATCAAATGATCCTGAAATAAAAATGGTGTATGACACCATTCCTTTAACAAAATTAAATGAAGGAGAAAGACTAAAGTTAGAAGCTTATGCAAATGTTGGAAGCGGTAGAGAACATGTAAAATATTCTCCTGCAATTGTTTCTTACGCACAAGTTTATGATTTAGAAATTACAAGAGGTTGTGAAAGTTGTAAAGCCTGCTTTGAAAGGTGTTTGGTGAATTCAATTAAGCAAGATTCAACAAAACAAATCTTATTAAATCCAAAAGATTATGATTATTGTGTATCTTGTGCAGAAAAGTGTGATAAAAAGTGTTTAAAAATCAACAGTACCAATAATTATATATTAACCATAGAATTAATTGGTCAAAATTCAATAAATGATTTACTAAAATTAACAGAAAGATATCTTGTAGAAAATATAGGTGTCTTTAAAAAGAAAATAAAATAAGATTTAAGTAAAAAAAGAGAAAGAGATTTTTATTCTGCTGGGATTCCCGAGTGGTCAAAGGGGCAGGACTTAAGATCCTGTGCTTAGTGCTTCGCAGGTTCGAATCCTGTTCCCAGCATTTAAAATTAATAAAGATGATGTGAAGATTATGAGTGTAAAAAGAGATACAATTAATTTAGAAAAAAAAGATATAATAAATAAGTTATATGAAACTTATAGACTTAAGAAAAAAAATATCTTTAGAAGACTTGCAGAGATATTAAAAACACCAAGTAGAAATTTAGCTTCTGTAAATTTATCTAAATTTGAAAAATTAAAAAATGTTGTAGACGGCTCAGTGGTAGTTGTGCCAGGAAAGGTTTTAGGTGTTGGTGAACTTTCAAAAAAGATTACAATATATGCTTATCAATATTCTAGTACAGCAAAAACAAAATTCAAAAATATAAAAAACTTAGATGATTTTTGTGATGCTGATGTAGACTTTAAAAAAATAATTATTATTAAATAAATTATGTTTGGTGAATTAAAATGATATTAATAAATGGAAAAAATAAAATTTTAGGAAGACTTTGCACAGAAGTTGCAGAGAAATTATTAAAGCAGAATGATAAAATAGTTATAGTTAATTCTAAAGATGTAATTATTAGTGGAAATCCTACATTAATTGTTAAAGAATATTTAGAAAGATTAGATAGAGGTGGAAAAGGAAACCCAGAGAATAATCCTAAATATCCTAGATACCCCCACACAATTGTAAAAAGAGCAGTAAGAGGTATGCTTCCAAGAAACCCAAAAGGAGTAAATGCACTTAAAAAGTTAACAACACATATTGCTGTGCCTTTAGAGTATAAGGATTTGTTACCTAAACCTGAAACTTTAAAAAATGTAAGTCACATTGCATTAGAAGAATTGTCTATTAAGTTAGGTGCAAAAATAAAAAAGATAGAGACTGATTAGTTATGGTAAAAGATTATAATGTTAAAGCTTCTAGAAAGAAATCAACTGCAAGAGCATTTGTAAAGCCTGGAAAAGGAAATATTAGAATAAACAATATGCATATAGATGCATTTGTTACTGGTTACAAAAAATTATTAATATTAGAACCAATACATCTAGTTCCTGAAGAATTTAGTAAATTAGATTTTCAAATTAATGTTTCTGGAGGAGGAGTTTCTTCTCAAGCCCAAGCCATTAGAAACTGTATTGCTAAAGGAATTGTTGTTGCTACAGGTAACAAAAAATCAATAAAAGATAAATTTACTGAATCAAATAGATATCTATTAATTGATGATGTTAGAAATAAAGAACCTAAAAAGCAACTAGGTAAAGGTGCTAGAAAAATGAAACAAAAATCTAAAAGGTGAATTAAAAATGATTATTCCTATTCGTTGTTTTTCTTGTGGACAACTTGTTGCTGACAAATATGATCAGTATTTAAAATTAATCAATGAAGATAAAAAAACACCAAATGAAGCTTTAGATAGCTTAGGTGTTAAAAAATATTGCTGTAGAAGAATGCTTTTATCTCATGTTGAATCTATTGATGAGATAATGAGATATAATTAAACTAAATGAGTGTGAAAAAAATGAGTGGTTTAGAAAAACAAAATAATAGTCCAAATACACAACAAAAGACTTTGGTTAATGTTGATTTATATTTAAAAAATGGAATCCATATTGGTACAAAATATAAAAATGGATTTATGAAAAAATTTATATTTAAATCTAGAAGTGATAAACTAAATGTTATGGATGTCCAAATTATAGATAAAAGAATAAAAATTGGTATTGATTTTTTAAGCAGGTATAAGCCTGAAGAAGTAATGTTTATCTCTAGAAAGAAATATGCTTTTCCTGGACTTTCCTTACTTGAAAAAAATTATAATTATAAAGTTAAGGTTGGAAGATTTATTCCTGGCACCTTTACAAACCCAGAATCTGAACACTTTACTGAATGTAAGTTGGTTTTTGTAATTGATCCAAACATTGATAGACAAGTAATTTTAGAAGCAACTAAAATCAGAATCCCAATTATGGCACTTGCAACAACTTCTAGTAACACTAGAAATGTTGATTTTATTTTCCCTTTTAATAACAAAGGTAGAAAATCAGTTGCATTATTCTTTTGGTTACTTAATAGAGAACTTGAACTAAAACATGGATTGATCAAAACTCCTGAAGAATATACTTACAAAGTAGAAGATTTTGTTTACACATTAGCTGATGGTAAGGATGATGGGGAAAAGAAGCAACAAAAACCAAGATTTGTTAAGAAATTTACAAAAAGTAGATTTTAAAAACCTTTTGGTAAAATACTTAATATGTAATCCATTAATTAAGCAAAGTTAATTAGTGTTGAGGCGTAATTAAAAATGAAAGAGAACATGTTAATCCTTATTTTAAAAGATCTAAATCTCACAGAATATGAGTCAAGGGCACTTGTAACTCTATTTAAGTTTTCAGAACTAGATGCTCCAAGCATTAGTAGAAATTCAGAAATTCCAAAAACAAGAATCTATGATGTTTTAAATAAACTTAAAGAAAAGGGTTTTGTTTTAGAGGTTTATAAAAGTCCAAAAACTTTTAAGGTCTTAAATCCTAATGAGATTTTTAAAAATTTATTATCTGTTAAGCAAAAAGATTTCACTAACCTTTCAAACAAGGTAGATGATATCTTGTCAACCACAAACTGGAATGCTGAGTTGAACAATTCTCAAGAAAAGATTTTACAAGTCAACAACTTAAAGGACTATAATAGATTTTTGGCACAAGAATTTCAATCTGCTCAAAAAGAGATCTTTGCTTTTACTCATTTAGATGAAAGAATTGATTCTTTAAAAGGTATAACTAGTAATAAAAATTTAAATGTGAAAATTTTAACAAAGCCAATGAGTATGGTTCATAAGTTACCTAAAAACTTTTCTGTTCAAGAAAATAATCATTCTATGGATGCATTTATAATTGACAAGAAAAAAATAATTATGGCTCTAAATAATTTAGAGACTCCAAAAAAGACCTATCATTTAACAGTTCTTGAAAATAATACTTCTCTTGTAAATGCTTTATTAAATCACTTTGATGAATATTGGAAGAAATGATTTTCTTTTTCTCTTTTAACATAATTTTTAAATTTGATTTTTTTCTTTTTATAATTTCTTTTAATTTCTAATTTACAAATAAATAAATGTTAAGTTAAATCTTTTTAGAAAAGTAGTTTCTTTTCAAAATCTACATATCTTTAATAACCAAAAGGGGTGTTTACCAATACAAATCTATTTATAAAGTTTTTTATGCCTATATTAATTATATATAATATATTCTTTTTTTAAATATAAAAATAAAAGAGCCAATGACATATAAGGAGGTAATTTAAATGTCAGAATATGTTAAGTTTAAAATCTCTGAAGAATTAAAAAATTTACAAGATGAGGTTTTTAAGAAAATATCAAAATCAGGAAAAATAAAAATCGGAATTAATGAAGTTACAAAAGCAATTGAAAGAGGCACTGCTAAATTAGTTGCTATTGCTGAAGATGTTACTCCTGCAGAAATTGTAATGCATTTACCTGTTATTGCAAAAGAGAAAAAAATTCCATTTACTTATTTTAAAACAAAAGCAGATTTAGGTAAAGCTGTTGGTATCTCTGCAAAAGCAAGTTCTATTGCTATTATAGATGCTGGAGTTTCTCAAAAAGAATTAAGTTCTTTGATTAATAAAATTTCTGATATGATTGGTGGTAAAGAAGCTCCAAAAGCTGATGCTAAAAAGGAAACACCTAAAGCTGAAGTGAAAGCTGAAGTTAAAAAGGAAGAACCAAAGACAGAAGTTAAAGCTGAAGTTAAAAAGGAAGAACCAAAGACAGAAGTGAAAAAAGAAGAAATTAAGAAATGAGGTGTAAGTTATGTCTGATGAAGGAATACCTGCAGAAATTGTAGAAATTGTTGGAAGAACAGGCTCCAGAGGAGAAGCAACCCAAGTTCTTTGTAAGGTTCTTGATGGCTATGAAAAAGGTAGAATTAAGAAAAGAAATGTAAAAGGTAATGTCAAAAAAGGCGATGTCTTAATTTTACTAAATCCAGAAACAGAAGCAAAAGACATAAGGGTTCATTAAGGTGATTATAAATGAAATGTACTTTTTGTGGAGTAGAGATTAAAGAAGCAACAGGAATTATTTATGCAAAAAAAGATGGAACTACATATAACTTTTGTTCAGGTAAATGTAAAAAAAGTCTTTTAGATAAAAAATTCAAACCACATAAAACAAGATGGACAGAAATGTTCCATGTAGAGAAAAAAAGACATTTAAAAAATTTAGAAAAAAAATAATTTTTTTCTTTTTTTCTTTTTATAAAATTTAAACTTTTTTTAAATTGGTGATTATTTGTATAGACAACCAATAATAACAATTATGGGGCATATCGATTCTGGAAAAACAACTTTTTTAGATAAGATAAAAGGAACTGCAATTACAAAACTTGAAGCAGGAAAAATTACTCAACATATTGGTGCCACAGAAATTACCTTAGATGTTATTAATAAAATTTGCAGTCATCTTTCTAAAAAATATAAATTTGAAATTACAATTCCTGGGTTGTTGTTTATTGACACACCAGGACATAATGCTTTTGATAACCTAAGAGAAAGAGGGGGATCATTAGCTGACTTGGTTGTCCTAGTTGTTGACATTAACAAAGGCTTACAAGTTCAAGATGTAGAAACTTTAAAAATCTTAAAGATGTATAAAGTTCCTTTCATAATTGTTGCAAACAAAGTAGACCTAATTTCAGGATGGTTCCAACAAGGTAAAGACATCTCAACTTCCTTAAACTCACAATCAAAAAATGTTTCTGACAAGCTAGACGAATTGCTATACAGAATTGTTGGACAGTTGTATGATCACGGTTTTCAAGCAGAGAGATTTGATAGAGTTGATGACTTTAAAAAACAAATCTCAATAATTCCAATTTCTGCAGAAAAAAATTATGGATTAACTGAGGCCATCTTATTTCTAGCTACACTTTCTCAAAAATTTTTAGGCAACAGAATTACAATTGATGAAAATAGAAAGGCACAAGGAACAATCTTAGAGTTAGGCGAAATTAAAGGAATTGGTAGTACTGCAGACGTAATTGTTTATCAAGGTATTTTAAGAGTAAAAGATAATATTGCTTTTCTTTCAAGAAACGGAGTTGTCAAAACTAAAGTCAAAGCCCTACTAAAAATAAACATGTTATCTGCAATCAACAAAAAAACCAACTATGAGCATGTAGATTTTGTATCTGCTGCAAGTGGGGTCAAAATTGTTGCCCCTGACCTAGATAAATGTGTGCCTGGTTCTGTTGTTATTTCTGTTGATGATGAGTTGGCTATGAGAAATTTAGAAGAAAAGCCTTTATCTTGTATGGTTGATGATGAGATTGATGGTGCTTTTGTAAAAACAGATACCCTTGGTTCTTTAGAAGCTTTAACAAAGTTATTATTAAAAAATAACATCTGTATTGCAAGAGCAGACATTGGTAATTTGACAAGTAAAGATATACTTGAATTAAAACTGTTACAGAAAAGAGATAAGAAAAAGGGGGTCTTATTTTTATTTAATATACCTCTACCAAAAGATTTTGAAATTGAGTTAGAAAAAGATAAAATCCCTATATTTAAAAACAATATCATATATAAATTAATAGAAGATTACCAAGATTGGTTACTTAAAGAAAATAAAACAGAAAAGGATAAACTTCTAAAAGAAATAATCTATCCTTGTAAATTTAAAATTTTAAAAAATCATGTGTTTAGGACAAGTAAACCTGCAATTGTTGGGATTAGGGTGCTTGTGGGAAAGTTAGTTTCTGGGACTAGGATTTTAAAGAATGGAATTGAGATTGGAGTTGTAGAATCAATTCAGGTTGATGGGAAAAAAATAGAGGTTTTAGAGACAGAAAAGGAAGCTGCAATATCAATAAAGCATGCTGTTTTTTTAAAGGACTTTCTTGAAGAAGATATATTAAAAGTTGACATCCCTAAATCAGCTTTTGAGAAATTAGAGCAAATTAAAGACGAACTTACTGATGAAGAAATAAAGTTGATAATTGAAGCAAAAGTGAAAATGGCTAAAGATTTAAAATAATCTGTGAAAAATAATACTTACAAACAAAATGTTTTTTAAATTGAAATAAATTAAAATAAGATAAATTAAATTAAAATTTTACAAATAAAAAATAAATTAGATACTTACAAATAAAAAATAAAATAAAATAAAATAAAATAAAATAATTTGAATAAAAAATAAAGAAAAATATTAGACAATTAAAGAGGTGTAAAATCTATGAAATTAAATATATCAGATCCAAAATCAGCAAAGACTTATTCAGTTGATGCTGATGAAAAAACAAGTTTAAATTTATTAGGTAAAAAAATGAAAGATGAAGTTGAACTTTCCTTTATTACCCCTGGACTTAAGGCAGTTATTACTGGTGGTTCAGATAAAGACGGTTTTCCAATGCATCCAACAGTTGATTCAGAATTTAGAAAAAAATTACTTCTAAAAGGTGGTGTTGGGTTTAAACCAAAGAAGAAAGGAGAAAGAAAAAGAAAAAAAGTAGCTGGAAGAATCATTTCTCAAAATATTCAACAAGTTAATTTAAAAATAGTATCTGGAGACACAAAGGTATTAGTTGAAAAATACACAAAAGTTAAAGAAGAAAAAAAAGAAGATGACAAATAAAAGGATTTTTAATTTATGGTAAAAAATATACAAGCAGAAATAAATATTGGAGTTGTTGGACATGTTGATCATGGTAAGACTTCATTAACCTCAAAGTTAACAGGTAAATGGACAGACAAACATTCTGAAGAAATAAAACAAGGTATCTCTATAAAGTTAGGATATGCTGATGCAGAATTTTATAAAGATCCAAAACTAGATGGTATCTCTGCTTACACCATACATAAGGTTCATCCTTTAACAAACAACAAAACAGAATTTATAAAAAAAGTATCATTTGTTGATGCTCCTGGTCACGAAACATTAATGGCAGTTATGCTTTCAGGGGCAACATTATTAAATGGAGCAATCTTAGTTGTTGCTGCAAATGAAGAGTGCCCACAACCAAGAACCATTGAACATCTTTTAGCTCTTAAGATGCATGGTATAAAAAACTTAGTTGTTGCACAAAACAAAATTGATCTTGTCTCAAAAGAAGAGGCTTTAAAAAACTATCAAAAACTAAGAAAATTCTTAGACGATGATGGATATAAAGATGCACCAATCATTCCAACCTCTGCAAACTTTGATACAAACTTAGATGCATTAATTTATGCTTTATTAAAAACAATACCAACACCAACCTTTGATCTAAAAGCTCCTTTAAAAATGCAAATTGTAAGATCCTTTGATATCAACAAACCAAGCACAGAAATTTCAAAACTAAAGGGTGGAATCTTAGGTGGTGCAATTTTACAAGGTGTTATAAAAGTGGGGGATAAAGTTTGGGTCTATCCGGGTTTAGAAAAACCATTTGAGATAGAGGTAAAATCATTAAACTCCGGAGGTTGCGACTATAAGGGCGCCCATCCAGGTGGCTTAATTGCAGTGGGTACAGATTTAGATCCCTTTATTTGCAATTCTGATAAGATGGTTGGTCAAATAGTGTGTGATCCAAAAATTGATCTAAAGTTAAGTACAGAAATTGATCTAGAATACACAAAGATTGAAAGACTAATTGAACCTAACAAAACTGATATAAAGTCAGGAGAAAAAATAGTTTTAGTTATCGGTTCTTCAGCGTGCCTTGGAATTGTAAGAAAAGTAAAACAAAATAATTTAGAATTAATTTTAAACAAACCAAATGTTTTTTTTAAAAATGATAAAATTGCAATTAGTAGAAACATAAATAGTCGTTGGAGACTTGCAGGTTATGGCACGGTTAAATAAAGTCTTGATTGATACAAATGTACTTATTTACATGTATGAAAATAAAAAAGATATTTTTGAAAATGTAAAATCTTTAATACCAAATGTTGATTTTTATATTTTAGATAAAGTTTATGAAGAACTAGACAAAGTCTATAAAACAAAACCTATAAAAAATGAATTAATTAAAAGATATTTAAAAAAACTTGAAGTTATTGATAAATTTAAAATTATTAAAGTTGATCAAAAGATAATTGACTTAAGTCCAAAATATTTAAAAGTTGATAATCTTTTAGTATATTTTAGTGATAAATATTTAGTTTATACAAATGACCGAAAACTTAAAGAGAAATTAAAATTAAATAATAAAAAAGTATTAACATTAAAAAGAGATGGTGTTGTCTTAAATTAAAAATTAAAATTATTTTTAAAAATTAAAATTATTTAAAAAATTGTAATTATTTGAAGGTGAAATAAAAATGGGTTATAAAAAATTTAATATTGAAGGAACTGTTGCTGTCTCTCCTCTTAATCTTGCAGGAGATTTAAAGGATATTATCTTTGAGCAATTGAGTGTTGATTATGATGGAATTATGGATAAAGATATCGGACTTGTAATTTGTGTGACTGATGTTTTAGATTACAGCATTGGGGAAATTATTCCTGGAGATTCTGATGTGTTTTTTAAAGCAAAATTTTCAGTAATAACTTATTTACCAAAACTACATGAGGTTGTTTATGGAAAAATTACCCAAGCAACAGACTTTGGTGCATTTATTAATGTTGGCCCTTTTGAAGGACTATGCCATGTCTCTCAAGTAATGCCTGACTTTAATTCCTTTAATCCTGAACTTCCTGGTTTTGTTGCAAAAGATAGTAAAAAAACTTTAGTTGTTGGAGACAAAGGTCTTTGTAGAATTGCAAATATTAGTTTTAAAAAGACAATTGCAGAAACAAAGATTGGTTTAACAATGAGACAATATGGTTTAGGGAAAGTTGAATGGCAAGCAATGGACTTTAAACAAGATACTGATAAGAAAAAAACAGTGTCAAAAACTACAAAGAAAGAAACAAAAAAATCTGCAGGTTCTAAAAAAGGTGGTAAAAAATGAATAAAAAAGTTTGTAGAAAATGTAGAAAAATAATTGTAGAAACAGAAATAAATGCTAAAGGTAAGGAAGAAAGTTTAAAGGTTTGTCCTGTTTGTGGATCAACTGTGTTTACTACCTTTTGGAAAGGGACAGCTTTAGTTATTGATCCTGACAAGTCAGAGATTGGTAAAGCTATGGATGTTTCAGTTCCTGGGAAATATGCTTTGAGGTTAAGTAGATAAATTTTAAACAAAGAAATTAATAGTTATTTTATAAATTAAATTTTTAGAAAGTAAAATTATTTATGTTTTATTTTTTTTAAAAATTAAATAAATTTAGGTGAAATTTTATGGATATTGAAATAGAAAAATCAAGAAATGAATTGCTTTGTAGAACAAATGTTTTTGCAAAAATAAAATCAGCAAAAACAGTTTCTAGAAAAGATCTTGTTTCTAAGGTTTCTGCGATGTTAGGTGTAGACAAGAGTTTAGTAGTGGTTGATAAAATTGCTCAAAATTTTGGAGAAAAAAATGCCAGTGCTTATCTAAAGGTCTATGATGATGCAAAGAAACTTAAAGAAATAGAATTGAAATATAAAATTAAAAGAACTGGTGAAATTGAAGAAGTGATTGATTCTAAAAAGGAAAAAGTAATTGAGTCTAAAAAAGAAGAAGTTATAAAACCAGAAAATAAAGAATAAATAAAATTGAAATTGTGAGTGATTATGGCAAAGAAGAAAGGTGGCGGAGAAAAGAAAGGTAAAAAAACTAGGAAGAAAACAACTAATGTTAAAAAAAGTGAGTTTTATACTGTTTCTAATAACTCTGTTGAAAGACTTGGAAAAGATTGTCCAAAATGTGGGGCTGGAGTAAAGATGGCTGCACATAAGGAGAAAGATAATAAAACTAGATTTGCTTGTGGTAAGTGCGGACTTACTACTTGGGAATAGTTTTTTTATAATTTAGATTGGAAAGTAAAAAAGGGTGATTAAAGATTTATTTTCTATTAGATTTCTTTTTCTTTTTTTTTCCAATTTATTTTGTGTTTTTTTTAAATAGAAAAATAAAATTAAAAGAAATATTTTATAATTTTGGGTTAAGAAAGATATCTTTTTCTAATCTAGTTAAGCACACATTAATTCTTTTTTTTTTAATTTTTATAATTAGTATTTCTTTAAGCACAATTTTTACTTTTGTAGGTTTAGATGATCTTCATCTAGTAAGTAGCACAATTCTTTCTATACCTCTCTTGTATATCTTCTATTTATTTGTAATTAGAGTATTTTTAGAAGAATGGTTTTTTAGAGGTTTTCTTGTTAACAGAATTGGAGTTTATTTATCTTCCTTGTTGTTTGCAATAGGGCACATCTCATATGGCTCAATTGTTGAAGTTATTGGTGCCTTTATTCTTGGAGTTGTTCTTGGTAAATATTATTTAAAGACTAAGAATCTTTGGGTTAATTATTTAGCACATTTTTTATATAATTTTTCAGCTTTTCTTCTAATGACTCTTGCACAAACTTTATAACTTTTAAATTAACTTCTTATTAGTAAATAACTCTAATATTGCTTATTTTTGTTTTATATAGTATGATTCTTATTTGTGGTACTTTTAAAGTGTTTATAATGTATTTTTATGCACACCTATATTTTATAAATATATATATACGGCTCACACTATACTTATATTGGATTGTTTAATTCAAAGTTAGGTTCAAGAATTAGAGAGAGAGTTTTTGAGCTTATCAAAAGGAGATGGTATAAAGAGCGGAGAAAATAATTGATGACTATACAACTGCAATCCGATAGTTGAGGGAATAAACCCACCAGGTTTCATGGAAACATATTAGGACTGATTCCCTCATCTTGAACATTTTCATTTTTTAAATAACTTTTTTTAATAATCTAATTTTTCTTTTTTTAATTACCGTTACCTTTTCTTTAATTTTAGTAACTTTTAATTATTAATTTCAAAAATAGAAATTATAAATATCTTTTTCTTATATATTATAATTAAAATACATTATTCTTTACACACAATATAAATATCTTTATAAAATATATGACCCCTTATTCTAATACAAATAACTTTTAATACAAATAATTAAAAAAAGAAATCACATATGTTCTTAATAAATACAAAATTCTCAGAATTATTAAAACAAAAAAAATCTTCTGTAACTTTAGGTTTAGAAAGTAAAGATGCAAAACAAAGATTAATTAAATTTGGAGCAAACGAATTAATTAAAAACAAAAAAGGGAATCTACTAAAAATTATAATAAGGCAATTTAAAAATGCATTAATCTTGTTACTTGTTTTTGCTGGCTTTCTATCTTTGTTTCTAGGAAATACAATTGAGTCAATTGCAATTTTTGTAATTATAATTTTAAATATAATTTTAGGCTTTATCCAAGAATACAGAGCAGAAAAAGCAATTGATGCTTTAAAAAAAATATCAGAACCATTCACAAGAGTTATAAGGGATGGTGTGACTTTAAAAATTCCTTCAAAAGAAGTTGTTGTTGGAGATATAGTTGTTATTGAGGCAGGAGATATTGTTTCTTGTGATGGTGTCTTGTTTGAAACTTCAAGCCTAGAAATTGAAGAAGCTTCTTTGACAGGTGAGTCTTTAGCTTCAAAAAAATCTGTTACTTCTAAAGATATAAATTCTCAAACAATTACAAAAGATGCCTTTGTCTACATGGGAACAACAGTAACCTATGGTAAAGGAAAATATCTAGTTACAAGTACAGGAATGAACACAGAGTTTGGAAAGATTGCAAAATCTTTACATGAAACAAAAGAAACACTTACACCTCTACAAATAAAATTTAAAAAACTTGCAAGACAGATTGGAATTGTTGCTGTAATTTTAATTATTATTGTTTTACTTTTAGGACTCTTACAAAACACTTTATCTTTTGAAAAAATGATCTTGTTTGCTTTAGCTTTAACTGTGTCTACAATTCCAAATTCTTTACCAATCATTGTAACTGTTGGCTTATCTATTGGTTCTAAAAAACTTGCAAAACAAAACCTTCTAATAAAGACTCTTCCTGCTGCTGAAAGCCTTGGCTCAGTAACAATCATTGTTAGTGATAAAACAGGAACAATTACCAAAAATCAAATGACAGCCACGCAACTTTACATAAATCATAAAATAATAGATGTGACAGGAACTGGGTATGTTCCAAAAGGAGAATTCTATTTTAATAATAGATTAGTAAATAAAAAAGAATTAGAATTATTATTAAAGATAGGTTACTTGTGTAATAACTCAAAGCTTACAAAAAAAGAAAATAGACATGAGATAATTGGAGATCCAACAGAAGGGGCATTGATTGTTTTAGGTGAAAAACAAAACATTAAAGAAGATCTTAAAAATTATTCTCTAATTGAAGAATTGCCATTTGATTCTGATAGAAAAATAATGTCTTCAATCTATAGTAATAATTTAGTTAACAAAAAAGAAGCATATGTTAAAGGAGCTTATGATCTTTTAATTAAAAGATGCACAAAGATTTTAGATGATGGAAAGATAAGAGCAATTACTAAAAAGGATATTACTAAGTTAAATGAAATAAATATACTTTTTGCAAACAAAGCTCTAAGAGTTTTAGGTCTAGCTTACAAAGATGTTTCTAATCTTAAAAAATATAATTTTAAAAACATAGAAGAAGATCTAGTTTTTGTGGGGCTAGTGGGGATGATTGATCCTCCAAGAGACGAAATTAAACAGGCAATTGCTGATTGTAAGAGTGCTGGAATAGAAACTATGATTGTTACAGGAGACCATGCGACAACAACTATTGCTGTTGCAAAACAGATTGGTATCTATAAAAAAGATGATGTTGTTCTAACTGGAAAAGATGTTGAAGAAATGAGTGACTTACAACTTGAAAACATAATTGATAAAATTAGAATTGTTGCAAGAGTCTTACCAATTCAGAAATTAAGAATCGTCTCTGCTTTACAAAAGAAAGGGCATGTTGTTGCAATGACAGGAGATGGTGTTAATGATTCTCCTGCTTTAAAAAAGGCAGATATCGGGGTGTCTATGGGTATTACTGGAACTGATGTTTCAAAAGAAGTCTCAAAAGCTATACTTGTAGATGATAATTTTGCAACAATTGTAAATGGTATAAAAGAAGGTAGAAACATCTATGATAAGATGATTAAGTCTGCAAAATATTTGTTATCTTGTAATGCTGGAGAAATCTTTACTGTCTTTTTTGCAATACTTTTGGGCTTTCCTTTACCACTCTTACCTTTACAGATTTTGTTGATGAGCATTTTAACTGATGACTTTCCTGCTTTAGGTCTAGGCTTTGAAAAAGGAGAGCCTAAGATTATGAAAAGACCTCCAAGGGTGCCAAATGAGAATCCAATTTCTAGAAAATTATTTTTATCAATTATTATTTTTGGTTTTATTATGGGTTTAGGCACATTATTATTATTTAATAGTTATTTACCATTTGGTCTTTCTAAGGCACAAACAGTTGCTTTTACAACTCTTGTTATGTTTCAAGTCTTTGCAGTAGTTAGTAGTAGAAGGTTGTATAGTGGTTTTAGACACTTAAACCCATTTACAAATAAATATTTATCAGGTGCAATATTTTTGTCAATAGCAATTCAATTAATTGTAATTTATTTCCCTCCATTACAAATTGTCTTTGGAACAGTTTCTTTAGCCTTAATTGATTGGGTAAAGATAATTGTAGTTTCAAGTTTAGGTTTTATAATTATGGAAGTTAGTAAGCTTTTCTTTCAAAAAGAAAAGATCTCTTCTTTTGTTCTTAAAAAGATTTAATTTTTTTCATTTTTCTCTTTTTTTAAAATAAATATATATATATTCTTTTTCTTACCTTAATTATTTACAATTTAGGAAAGATTACTTATGAGTGAAACTAAAGAAATAATAACTTTTAAAGACTTTATGAAACTAGACATTAAGATTGGAAAAATTATAAATGTAGAGAAAGTTCCAAACTCCAATAAATTGTTTAAGATGCAATTTGATTTTGGGGATTTTCAAAGACAGATAGTTGCCGGAATTGCAACTAAATATACAGAAGAAGATTTACTTAGTAAACAGATACCTGTAATTGTAAATTTAGAGCCAAGATTGATAATGGGACTAAATAGTCAAGGGATGATTCTTGCAGTTGGAGAGATTGATGTTGATGCTTTGTTATTCCCTTCACAAGATGTTAAGAATGGGTCTCCTGTTCATTAACTTTTCTTTTTAATATTTTTTTAAATTTTTTATTTTTTTGTAACGCAGAGGTGGCAGAGTGGTCAAATGCACAAGCCTGGAAAGCTTGAGTCGTTAGACTTCGCGAGTTCGAATCTCGTCCTCTGCGTCTGATTTCCATTTCGATTTTAATTTTTCCTTTTACCATCTAAATCTTAAATTACAAATTAATTTTTCTTAAAATTAATAAATATATTTATAAATAATTTGAAGTAAATATTAAAGAGGTTATTAAAGATGAACTTAGAAAAACATAGAAAAGACTTTCCAATTTTAAATTTAAAAAAAAATAAAATAATTTATTTTGATAATGCTGCTTCTTCCTTAAAGCCAAAACAGGTAATTAAAGCAATTAATAATTATTATAATGACTACCCTGCAAATGTGCATAGAGGAATACATAGGCTCTCCATGCAAGCCTCGATTGTCTATGAAAAAGCACACGAAGACATAGCTTCTTTTTTTAATTGCAAAAAGGAAGAAGTTATCTTTACACAGAATAGCACAGATGCAATTAACCTAATAATGTATAGCTTATACAATTCAAATTATTTTAAGAAAGGCGACGAAATAATTACAAGCATAGAAGAACATCATGCAAATTTTGTGCCTTGGCAATTTTTAGCAAAAAAATTAAAATTAAAATTAAAGTTTATAAAGTTAACAAAAGATCAAAAGTTAGATGTTTTAGACTTAAAAAAAATAATAACTTCTAAAACAAAATTAGTGGCAATTGCACACATCTCAAACACCTTAGGAGTAATTAACCTAATCTCTGAAATAATAAAAATTGCACATTCAAAAAAATCATTAGTGCTAGTCGATGGTTCTCAATCAGCTCCTCATCTAAAAATAGACTTTGAAAGATTAGATTGTGATTTTTTTGTAGCAACTGCACATAAGATGCTTGGACCAACTGGGATTGGTTGTGTTATAGGTAAAGAAAAGTTATTAAATAAATTTGAACCATTTAGGTTTGGAGGAGACATGATCAGTAATGTTACCTTAAAAGAATCAAAATGGAATAGTTTACCTTATAAGTTTGAAGCTGGAACCCCAAACATCTCTGGAGTCTTTGGTTTTTTAGAAGCTGTTAATTATCTTAAAAAAGTTGGTGTTAATAATATTTACAAACATGATAAAGAGATCTTAAAATATGCTTATGAAAAACTAAAAGAAATTAAAAATATTATAATTTATAATTGTAAAGACATAGACAACCAGATAGGAATAATAATCTTTAATCTTAAAGGAATTGAGGCAATTGAACTTTCAGCTCTTTTAGATGAGATTTCAGGAGTTGCTACAAGAGCAGGCATGCACTGTGCTCAACCAATAATTGAAACCTTTGATAGAAAGGGAGTTGTTAGGGCATCCTTTTATTTTTATAATACCAAAAAAGAAGTTGATGTCTTTGTAAAGACTTTAAAAAAGATTGACTTGATGGTAAACAAATAGTTTAGATTGTAAACAAATATTTTTTTAGAAATAACAAGAACCAATTAAGAATTTAATTTTACTTTCTTAATAACCAAAAGTTCTTTAATATTAATATTTTTATTTTCTATATTTTTAATAATTCCTGGCATATGCCCTGCCCCAACAACAAGCACAATAGTGTTTACTTTTGGGTCCTCTAACACCTTTTGAACATGATAACAAATAAACAGATCCCTTTCATCAATCAATATTCTTTTAATTTTTTTATGTTCTCTCATAAAGATATTCATGATCTTGTTAATCTGTGTGTTGTCTTCATCTTCCTTTTCAACTTCAGACAAAATCTTGTTAATATCTAAATCTTCCCCAAGTTCTTTTTTAATTTTAAATCCACTAAAAAATATTCTCCATTTGTCCCTAAAGTTAAGAGTTTTTAATAATCTTGAAAGAGTAATATTTACATCTCTGTCTGCAAGAAGTATCTTAGCATCAACCTCTTTTGCACTATTGATTGCCTGGATCATCTCTGCTCCTGGTGTAATATTAAATTGTCCTGCAATCTTTTTCTGATATTTTGCTAAGAAATATTGTACAAAAAAAACTCCTGGTCTTCTTGTTCTAAAGATATCTGAAAATTTAACCTCTCTTCTGTTCTTACTCATGATTGAGTAAAACCTTTGCTTGTCAAGTTCAATTCCAACAACTTCTGGTCTCTCTTCTTCAATTGTTTTTTTAACTTGTTCCTTGCTTTTTTTAGAGATGTGTGCTGTTCCAACAACAATTAATCTCTTTTTATTAATTTCCATTACCTTTTTCATATTATCCCTTTAAGAAATATATTTATAAACTTTAAGTAGTAAATATAATATACTTAAATATATTTAAAAGGTTACATTTTATGAAAAAGAAAATAACAATCATACTATTATTTGTTTTTTTAATATTTGGACTAAATCAAATAAGTGCATATTCAATTGAAATTGATCAAACTTATGGAGGCTTAAATTCATCAAGTTTCTCTGTAACAATAGAGGTTGACAGTTCTGAGGGGCTTTCTCAAGTTCCATTAACCATAAACTCTAACAAACAAGCAACCCCAATATCTTTTTATGCTGATTTAGATTCAGGAAACACTTTTAAAGCTTACTTCTATATAGACTTTACAGCTTCTTCTAGCTCCACAGAAAATGGTTGGCCAAAAATAATTGTAAATTCTGCAGACATAGTTACCGTGAGCTCTATTGATTTTCCTGCAAAGACAGACACCTTGATTATTGATGGTGTTAAGCCAGTAATTGGAAATTTCACAATAGAGGCTTTAGGAACAAATTATAATAATTATTATAGAGGAGATGTTAACCTTAATCTAAGTGGTTTTTCAGATCCCCAGACATACATAACTAATTATATTGTTTATTTAGTATCCCCCTCTAATCTAGAAACATTTAAAACAAATTATGTTCTTAAAAAAACAACAGACACAAATTCTTCAGAAATAAAATTAGAATTAAATTCAGAAGTTCATGATGGAGATTATTATTTGTTAGTAGATGCAGTTGATGTCTCTTTAAACACAGGAGATGAAACTACAATTAAGAATAATAAAGTTAGTCTTTCTTTAGACAACCTTTCACCAATTGTAGAGAATTTTAATTTAGGAACTTTAGTTGACAAAAGCACCTACTATGTAAACTCAGGAAATTTTAATATAACTATTAGATTTAAAGATCTTTTTTCAGGCATAAACCCAACCAACCCCCCAACATCAATTACTGTAAAAACTCCAGAGGGCGTTCCTTTAAATTTTAATAGAGATTACAATTCTTCAGTAAATGGTTTTTTTGTGCCAATCTCCTCAACTTACACAGACGGAAACGTCTACCAGGTTTCTTTTAAAGTCAATGATTTTGTGGACAATAATATTTCTTATGATTTTAATATCTTTATAGACAGTAATGGTCCAACAACCCCAACAGCTCCAACCTTAACCAGAAGTATAGACAACAACATCACAGTCTCTTCCTGGGGAACAGCAACTGACACTGGTAGTGGTTTAAAAGAGTATAGAGTCTATAGGTCTACAAGTAGTTTTACCTCTTACACAAACCAAAGTCTTATTTGTACAGTTGAAGCAACAGAAGCAAGGACCTGTGTAGACACATTCTCTAAATCAGATGACACAACTTACTATTATGGGGTGGTTGCTGTTGACAAGTCTAACAATCTAAGTGCTGTGAAGACAAGTAACATAAAGACAGGTCCAAAATTAGAAGTTAATATTGATGTTTCTGAGAGCTACACAAACAACCCTACACCAGACATTGTTTTAACTTTAGGGTCTGATGTTAATGTTGTTAGATTTAGTTGTAATGGCTCAAGCTTTACTTCTTGGATAGAAGTCAATAACACAACTTTTACCTATTCAGAATTTAATATTACTTCTGGAAATGGATGTACAAGTGCCTCTGAACTTAAAGAAGTATATGTGGAGGCAAAAAGTGAAAATTCTCCTTACCCAGTTACAAGAAAATCTGATACTGTAAAGTATGATGCAACTCCACCAACAACCCCAACAAATGTAAAAGTAAGTCCTTTACAAAATGGTGGTCTTAAACTTACTTGGTCTGGAAGTGATGACAACTATAGTGGTGTTAAAAGTTATAGAGTTTATTATTCTACAGCTTCAGGAGTAACAACAGACAATTCTTATTACACAAGCACAGCTCTAAATTATTCATTTACTCCAAACAATAACCAAACCTACTATATTAAAATATCAGCAATTGATAATGCGGGAAACCAATCATCTTTAAGTTCTGAGGTTAGTGGAGAAACTAAAAGATTTGGTCCAACATTTACATTTAACTTAAATCCATCAAACCTAATAGATGGTGTAGACTATGTGGGGTTAGGGAAAGTCTTATTTAAAGTAGCAAGTGATGAACCACTATCTAAAACTCCAACAGTAAGAATTAAATTTGATTCAAAAGCTCAAGAAACAATAATTGCAAGTTACTTAGATCTAATTACAAGTTTTGAATACAATTTTGTTGAAGATGGAAATGTAGAAATAGAAATTACAGGAACTAACAATGCTGGAGAAAGTTCAACAGACACCTATTATTTGGTAGTTGATGCTACTCCGCCAACTTTTGAAGTAGACTATGGTATCTTTAATGAAACAATAATTAAATTTAATTTAAAAGATTATTCTCCTGACCTCTATAAAGTTGAATATCAATTAAATGATAAAACAGGACTTGCAATTATTGAAGATTCAAATGAAGATTTCTATTATGAATTTGATACTAATAAATTTGATGATGGAGATTATAACATCAGCATCATTGGTTATGATTATGCACTAAACACTTCAACTGTAGAAATAAACTTTAATATTGATAATGTTAATGAACTTGAAGTTGAGCTAAACAATTTAATTGAACAAGTGAACTTTAATAGAGATTTTATTAATTCCTCTATAAAGTTATATGAAGAGCTATTAATTAAAATAGATGACTCAATTTCAGAAAAATTAAAAACTGCAAACACAAAGGCAACCTCTGCTCAAAGTTTGATTGATGCTAATAACCTTTCACCATCCATTGATCTGTATAATGAAACAAACAACCTACTATTAGAGATAATCACTTTGTTGCCAAAACAATCAGTTGTTAAAAATAAATCTTTTACTTACTTTTATGATGTAAACAAATCAGTAGATATACCAACATACACAACTGATGCAAATATTATTAAAGACACAAACCAGCTTTATAATCAAAATATACTTATGGTTGATAGAAACTTTATAGTTCAGGAAATTGATTCTGTTAAATATTTTTCTGTATCTTTAGAGTTTAAAAACACCTCAAACAAAGATGTTACAATTACCTTTATAGAAGATATTCCAAAAGAATTTGCAACTAAACTTTCAGACCTTGTTTTTGGAGAGGATGTAAATGTTTTAGATGCTGACCCAGTTGTATATACTACAATTACAATTCCTAAAAACTCCTCATATACTTTTAGATATAATAAAAAAAGCATAGCCACAGATTTTGATGTTCTAACTAAATATGATCAGATTGTTTTTAAAAAACCAATCATCCTTAGTGGGAAGGTTTTAGAAGAACAAATGATTTTTAAAAAATCTTCAAAATATAATTCTGATTCTAAGATTTTTGGAATAATTGGAATTGTTTTAATTTTAATAATAATCATACTTATAGTAATTTGGCAAATTTTAAAATCAAAAAGAAATAAGGAAAGAAACTTAGAAACAATTGCAAACTCTAAAGGAGAAATAAATCGTTACCTGGGGAAAGGGAGTGCAAGTTCTACAAGTCTAGCAAATCCTGAAGAAAAAAAGTCTGTTTCTGAGGAAAGTAAGATTACAAAAGAGAATGCTTTTGAAAGTAATTATGATTATATAATTGATGCTGTTAAAAGAGATAAAAAGAAATAATTGAGTTTTAAAAAGAAATAATTTAGATTAAAAATAATTGAAAAAATGAGTAAGAAATAATTAGATAAATATGATTGAAGGAATGGATCGCAGAATTGTTGTTGTTGGGGGAGGCCCTGCTGGACTTTATTCTGCATATTTGGTTAAGAAGAAAAATCCAAATATTTTGGTAACTTTGTTTGAAGAACATAGTGAAATCGGAATACCAATTTGCTGTAGTGGATTGATTGGAATTGATGGTCTTAAAAAAACAGATTTGTTAAAGTATATTATAATTAATGATTGTGTAGACAACAAGGTAAAAGGAGCAAACATCTATGGACCCTACAAATCATATTTTAAAGTTCTTTCAAAGGTTGACAAGGCATATGTCTTAGATAGAGGAAAGTTTGATAAAAAGATAAGGGACCTAGCACTCTCTGTTGGTGTTGAGATTGTTTATGACTCAAGGGTTGTTGATGTTAAAGAAAATACAGTTTTTGTAGATGATCTTAAAAAAAATTGTTCAACAGAATATAAATTTGATTTCTTGATAGGTGCAGATGGTCCAAACTCTATTGTTAGAAAAACTTGCTTTCCTGAATATAAGGATATTGAAAAGGAATTTATTATTGGTTATCAGATCTATGTTGAAGGAGAGTTTACAAAAAACAAGGTAGATCTTTATTTTAATGATTTTTCAAGAGGACTTTTTTCATGGGTTGTTCCTGAATCTGGTAGCTCTGCAAAGATTGGTATTGGAGTGTCTTTATCTTCTGATTCTAAAAGGAAAAATAATCCTAAGGAACAATTGTATGAGTTTATAAAAAAGAACAATATAATTTATGATAAAGAAACAAGCTTTTGTTCAGCCTTATTACCAATCTCTAAACCACTTTCAAACTTTGTAAAGGACAATGTCATAATTATTGGGGATGCTGGTTGCTTTGTAAAAGTAACAACTGGTGGGGGAGTTAACTTTGGGTTGATGTCTGCAAAGATTGCAGCAAATGCAATTACCAACAGAATAAAAGACTTTAAAAAATTAGAAAGTTACAACAAAGACATTAAAAGATATGTTTCTGAATTAAATTTACATTATAAGATTAGAAGGTATATTCTTTCAAAAAGTAACTCTGAGCTTGACGAGTTAATTCAGAAATTAAATGATATAGGTATATCTTCAATTTTGGAGAAAGAAGGAGATATTGATTATCCAAGTCTATTTATTAGAAAATTGTTCTTTAATAGAAAGTTTTTCTCACTATTTAGAGAGCTTATTAAATTTTTGAAGAGTTAAAGTCTTCAACTTTCTCATTCTATGCAAACATATTTAGAGAGTTTATTAAATTTTTGAAAAGTCAAGATCTTTAAAATTTGTATTTGGGTTTAAATTTTTAAATTAGAAACTCTACTCTATGATAATCTTCTTTTCAACATCTTTCCAAGAACTTGCTTTTTTGATAAACTTGTTGGTCTTAGAATATCTATTCCAATTGTAGGTGTTTCTATAGTTGAAAAGAATACAATTTATTTGTTCTTTAGAGCATGCAAGAACTGTTTCTAGAGAATCATCAACTATTAATTTTATATTTAGTCTTTTACAAATTTCGTGTTTTTCATCTCTTTTAAGGTCTTTATAATCTAAGTGAATAATTCTTTTAAAAAAGTTTTTTCCAAAATGATTCTCAATTAATGTCTTTGTACTTTTTACCATCCTCTTGTTTCTTGCAGTAATTATATAGAGTTCGTTATTTTTTTTAAGTTCTTTAATTATCTCTATGGAGTTAGGGTAGGGTTTCATAAGATTATGGTAGTCTGTGTTTGTAAATGCAGTCCATCTTTCAAGGAAGATTTCAAAATCTAAATTAAATAATTTGTGTGCATGTAGATTTTTACAATCTTTGAATTTTTTAGAAGTCTTATATTTATGATTGTGATATTTAATAAATTTTTTAACTGTTGGAAAAATAGTATCATCAATATCTATTGCTATTCTCATATATTCTCAAATTTTAATAGCCCGAAGGAGATTCGAACTCCTGTCATAAGACCCAGAATCTTATATGCTTGGCCTCTACACCATCGGGCTCTTTTTTTTCTAAAAAAGAAGTTTAAGTTATAATTTCCACATCTCTTTTGCAAGCTTACCTGTATATTTATATCTCTCAATTAGTTTTTTATTTTTTACCTTATTCTGTTTATGATTTTCTAAAAAAATATTTAGTTTTTCAATAAGTATTTTTTTAATTTCACCAGAAGTCATATCTCCAGATTTATATTTATTGTATATTTCTTTAATCTTAATATCATCTTCTTCAAGCAAAATGTATAACCAGTTATAGGCAACATCAATTTCAGGGACTCCCCCTAACTTTCTGTGTTCTTCAAGAGTTGGTCTTCCTCCCGAAAAAGCATATTTGTTAACTTTACTTTTAACAAGCTCAGGAGTGTCAGTCAGATAGATTGCTGTTTTGTTATCAGAGGAGGACATTTTTCCATCCATTCCTTGAAGTGGTGGTAGTAATTTGTTATGTATTGCTGTGACTTTCTTGAACCCAAGCTTTTCAGCAACATCCCTTTGGATTCTCCAGTAGGGGTCTTGGTCAATACCTGCTGGAATTAAGCAAAATTTATTTCTTTCAAAGGCAGTTGGTGCATTTTGGATGTTTGGGTAGAACATATGCCCTAAGTTAGTTTCATTTGTAAAACCAAAGATTGCTTTTGCATTTGAAAGATTTGTTTTTTTTGCAAACTGTAATGCAAATTTGTAAAGATGTTTAATATATTCTGTATCTTTAAAGATAAAGGTTTTATCTGGATCAAAGCCAATTGCTGCAATCTCCTCTATGTCCTTATCTGATTGTTTGTCTATTTGTTCTAAGGTTAGATTTTTTTTAACACTAAACTTCTCATCATCTGATATCATAATGTAGACATTACAACCAAATTCATCCTGTAACCATTTAGAAGTTAGAAAAGAAATTAGGTGACCTAGGTGCATTTCTCCTGAGGGACCTCTGCCTGTGTAGACATAGAAATTATTATTGTCTATATTTTCTAAAACCTTGTCAAAGTCTCTGTGAGAATAGATAAAGTTTCTTTTAAAGAAAGGATGTAATTTTTTAGATTTGGTTTTAAGTCTAAGTCTTTCTTTAAGATCTTTTGTAAGGTGGCTTGTTCCAAACTCCTTAATTAGTTTTTCATAATCAATAGTTCCTGAAACTTCCCAAGCAGTAACCTTGTAGTCAGCACACATAATGTCTTTCCTTGTATTTTTAATTTTTAAATTTTATTTTTATTGTATATATTATAGTTTAAAAACTTTAAAAAAGGAATTGTTTTTGTAAAAAGATAATGTTTTTAGATAAAAAGGAATTTAATAATTTTAAAAGTGTTAATTTAAAATTTAACTTATTAATTGTGGTTAGTTTTTTTGTAATCAAAAAGATTTTAAAGTCTTTGACATAATTAATATATATGGTGTTATAAAAAACGCCTAAAGACTTTTCAGTTTTATGGGGGATAAGAAGATGGATGAAGACAAAAAAGAGATGGACCAGAATACTATTTTTATAGGTAAGAAAAATACCATGTCTTATGTTTTAGCAGTTATTACTCAATTTAATCAGAACGCAGATATGGTAACCATTAAGGCAAGAGGAAAAACCATTTCTAAAGCTGTTGATGTTTCTGAAATTGTAAAAAATAAATTTGTAAATTCTTTAAAAGTTGAAAAAATTATTATTTCTACAGAAGAAATAATTACAGAGAATAATACTCCGATGAAGGTGTCAGCTATTGAGATTGTGTTATCTAAATAGTTGTTATTATAATTTTTTAATCTTATCAATGTTTATAAAAAAAAGGTGGTTTTATGAAGAAAAGAAATACAGTGGATTGGATAGCTCTGATTCTTTTAATTATTGGAGGTCTTAATTGGTTACTAGTTGGTGCACTTAAGTTTGATTTAGTTCAATCAATTTTAGGCTCTATTCCAGTATTAAGAGATATTGTGTATATCCTGGTTGGGTTGTCCGCAATATGGGCTATAGTAAGAATTGAAAAGATCTAAAATTGATCTTTTTTTTTCTTTTTTCTTTTTTCAAGAAACTTAATTTTAAGTCAAATAAATCTGATTTTAAAGTAAAGAAATCTAATTTGTGATCAATTTTGGGATTGGTAAATTAATTTTTATAAAGTAACTGTTGACCTTGTTTACAAACCCTATGCTCTTTGTTGAGATCTTTTCTGTCTGCTCAATCAATCTACAATTGTCAGTATTAATCTTATTGATTGTCTCAAGCTTAATTGACTTAATAGCTTTCTCAATTTCAGGATCATAAAATTTTGTGTTTCTATGTAACATAAACTTTGGGATCTCTTCTAAAAGGTCAGTTAATAATTTATATTGGGTAATGTAGATTATAAAGTTAGTATTATTTTCAAGTTCTAAGGAATTAATATTTTTTGAATAGTTTGCATATGTGCTTAGATTTATTGAAGTCTCAATTTGATTAAGCTTATTTTTAATAAAATGAATTAACTTAGAAACAAAAGATTCCTTTTTCTCACAAAACCAAGAGATATTATTATTATTGTAAGTTAAGGTAATCTCTTTTTCTTCAAGTAGTCTTACAGCATCAAACAACAAGATCTGTTCTTTCTGGTTTTTAAAAAAAGGACCAACAGGGTACTCTCTAAGACCATTTGTTTTCTTGTAATTATCCCTATTTTCTTTACAACTATTATTCTTATGATAATTTCTACTCCACTCTTTATTTTTAGACAGAAAGTATGTACCATTATTTAGAAACATAACTTCAACTAAAGATGAGGAAAGTGTGTTTGTTGAGAACAGTTCCTTTGGTTTACAGCAATTACAATTTATGGTTTCATAAGAGATGTTATAAAAATCATCTTGTAGAAGATAGGCCCAAATATTAGAAAAATCCATATTAATTGTGTTCTTTATAAGTTCATTTTTTTTAGAAAAATCAATTGTGGACTTGTTTTTTAAGACTAATCTATTTTCAAAGAAATTATTTTCAAAAAGGATGTTTAAGATCTCATCATTCTTAATATTATATTCAGGTTTTACTTTTAAAAGATTAGAAAGCATAAGCCTTCTTGTTATGGTTGGTGTTATTTTCTTTTTTGAGAAGTCATCAATGTTTGTTAAGTATTCTTTAATAGCTTTATTTGTTACATCATAGTCTCTAATCTTATTAATCTTATTCCTATTTACTTGAACAAAGACATCATAATAACTCCAATTCCTTTTAATTAAAAATTGTCTTTCAGGTTCAATTAGAAGAATGTTTTTAGAAGTTGCAAGACTTAATATCTTTGCACATTGTTGTAAGATCTTATAGTTTTTGGAAGTTATCTTACAAAGGTTTTCTTTAATCTTTTCAATATTAATTTTCTTTCTAAAATCAGAGAGGATCTTTTGTAGAAAGTCCTTAGGCAGATCAATATTAATTTCTGGAAAGAACTTCTCCTTCTCTACATACTCTGACTTAGTTGAGAAAGGATTTTTAGAAAAATATAAAATAATTCTGTTTCTTTCATTTTCATAAACTGTATTAGTTAAATATAAGTTGTCCATAATCTATTCATCCTATTTTTCACATATTATTTTATTAAAAGGCAATAATATATGGTTTTCAAAACAAGGGTTCTTTTCTAAGGGGGGTAGTTTGCCGAGAAAGATAACTTATTTAAAACAATTCCTATATATTTTTAATATATCAAATAAAATTAGGCAAACAATTACAGAAATCAGAAAATTATGCTCAAAAAGATTTTACAAAAAATAAAAAAAAATAAAATAAATTTATTGTTGATGTTAATATTCTTACTTACAATTACTTATGCGATGATAAACTACCTACCATATTGGGATGAAGCAGTCTACACAAATAATGGCAAATTTTTATTCTCAGCACAGGAAATTTCTACTTATGAATATCAAAGACCACCTATAATGGGTATTTTAATTGGTCTCTTTTGGTTTATTGGTATAAATGAAGTTATATTTACAAAAATAATTTTAAGTATAATTTTTATATTAGGTTTATTTTACCTTTATAGAATTGCTGAAGATATAAAAAAAGGAACAGGAATAATTACCACACTCCTATTTGCATCTATACTTCCAATAATTGCTTTTAGTAATAGGCTTTTAACAGAGATCCCAGGAACCTCTTTGTCAATAATAGCATATTATTTATTTACTAAGAGAAAATATTTTCAATCAGGATTTATTTTTTCTCTTGCCTTTTTATTTAGGTTCCCTGCAGGACTTGTTTTTGGAGTTGTTGGAGTATTTTTAGTAATTGAACTCTTAAAAGAAAGAAACTTAAAAAAAATAAAAAACATTCTAAGTTATGGGCTTGGATTTTGTTTGTTGGTGGTTCCTTTTATAATCATCAATTATCTTTTTTTACCAAATATAACCTCAAACTTTTTTTCAAAAATAATAGCTCCATTTACACATGCTTCTCAAATGGTTGCTGCAAATGCACAAGATCTTGTAACTAATGGTTTTATTTATTATTTAAAATTTCTTCTTTTACAAAATTTTCTATTATTGTTTACAATTTTGTTTATAGTAATGGTTGTATTGTTTAAGAAAATAAGAAAGGACTTTTTAAAAAAAAATCTATTAATCCCCTTTACAATAGCTATAAGTTATTTAATATATTTATCTAGCCTTGTGCACTATGAACCAAGATACTTCTTTAGTGCACTTCCTTTCTTTGCTATAATCTCTGGGGTTGGGGCAACTGAGTTTATTGAAAAAATAAATTTTAAAAAAGCAATTATGATACTTGAGATTATATTTTTAATAGTTTTAATATTTAATTATTCAATTTCAATAAATCTACAGATAAGTAACAATAAACAAACTGATCTTGAAGCAATTGATAATTACTACCAGTATATTTTAAAAACAGATCCTGACTTTGAAGGTCTAGTAGCAATTGACAATCCAGTGTTTGGTATTTATAATGAAAAAAGCAAAATTGTTTATTTAGCAGGACCATTCTATGCACAGGCTGTGGTTTTAGAAAACCAACCTATAAAGTATATACTCTATGAAGAAAGGAATTTTGTGTGTTGGAGAGAAGGAGACAAAGAGTGTGTTAAAAAACTAGATCTTTTCTTATCCTTACTTAAAGAAGAATATACTCTTGTTTATACAGAAGATTTTTATGGAACTAAACATTATATCTATAAATTAAATTACTTATGAAATTGATGAAAAAGACATTAATTATAAATTAAATTACAAAATAAATCAACTATAGATTGAATATTTTTTAATATTCCATTTGGTTAAAAGAAACTTACAAAGTTCTCTAAAAATAGAAAGACCATAAACAATTGATGCCTTTAAGTCTATGGAAGAGGCTTCTTTAAAATATCTTGTTTCAACTGCAACTTCCTTAATCTTATATTTCTTAATAATCATTTGTATAATTATCTGAGTATCAAAAACAAAATTATCTGAATTTTTATAAATTGAAATATTTTCTAAAACATTTCTTGAAAAAGATCTATAGCCTGTGTGAAATTCACTTAGAGAGGTCCTTAATATTAGATTTTCAAAAAAAGTTAAAACCCTATTTCCAACATATTTATAGTAAGGCATTCCACCCTTTAAAGGGTCTTTTTTATTTAAAAATCTAGAAGCAAAAACAGAATCTACCTTTCCTTTAGCAATAGGAATAATCATATTATTTAGGATCTTAGGATCATACTGGTAATCAGGATGGATCATAACAACAATGTCTGCACCTCTTTTTAGAGCTTCTTTATAACAGGTTTTTTGGTTAGCCCCATAGCCCTTATTTTTTTTGTGCCTAATAGTAATTAGCCCTAGTTTTTTAGAAAGAGAGACGGTATTGTCTGTTGAGAAATCATCAACAAGTATAATTTCATCAACATACTCTTTAGGTATACTAGTAATTGTTTTTTCTAAAGTTGACTCTGCATTATATGCTGGCAGAACAATTATCACTTTTTTATTATTATACATTAAAAATCAATCTTTATAAATATTTATGTTAATAGATAAATATTAGTTTCAAAATATATATAAAACAAACTGATTTACATATGGGTAAAAATTATTTAGACAGAGTATTTGATTTTTTAGAAACTAAAAATAAAAATTTTAGAAATTTAAGAAAATTTGGAAAGTATTCTTTTTTTTCTGTAGTTGCAACTATTACAGATATTATTATATTATTTATATTAACAGAATTTATTGGCATATATTATCTATTGTCTGTAAAAATATCTTATGTTGGTGGAATGTTAGTTGCATTTTTTGGAAACAAGAAATACACTTTTGATAAGAACAAGAAGAAGAACCTGCATAAGTTTATTGATTTTGTAATAATCTCTGTAATTGACTTAATGCTTAATATAATACTTATTAAGATATTAACAGAATACTTTAGTGTGTGGTATATCTTTTCAAAAATAATTGTTGTTTTTATTATATTTATTGCAAAATATTATACACATAAAAAAATTGCATTTAATAATTAACAAACAATTTACTATAGGTTTTATGATATATTTACAAAATCAAAAATTAAATGTTTTTTTAAATCTTTTTACTCTAAGATATACTATTAGGATTAGGTTAATCAATTTATAATCAGATAAAAATAATAATAAATTTTAAATTATAATAAATAACAAATTACAACAAAAATGTAGAAAAGGAAAGCAAATGAAATTTAATTTGAAAAAAACAATATTCTTTTTAACTATCTTTCTTTTAATTATTGTGATTTTTAGTTTAAGCTTAAAGGTAAGTCTTGTTGGCTTTCTAATTCTTTCTTCTTTTTATATGTATATTATTATTTCTTTTTTAATAATCTATTACACTTATCCAAACATAGAAGATAGACCCTCATTTCCAAAAAAAGTGCCAACTGTTGCAGTTATTACTTATGGTTATAATGACTTTAAACCAATTATAGAAACTGTAAAATCTTTAAAAAAATTAAAATATCCAATTCCTTTTAATATCTATGTTATAACAGATGGAACTTGTTCTTTTTTAAAAAAATTCAAAAATGTAAAATTAATTCCTGTGGATAAAAAATACTTTCAAAAAGGAAGAAATATCAAAGCAGAGATTATGAATGAGGGTCTAAAAAACATAACTGAAGAAAATCTATTTTGTGTTGATGGAGATACCATGGCAAATGAAAATGCTTTAATGGAGATGACTCCTTTTCTACAAGGTAAAGTTGCATCAGTAAACAGCCTATTAGTTCCACAAAACACAAATTCTTTTTTTGAAAAAGTACAATTATTTGAATATCATATAAATTGGGGAATGTCACTTAGAATCTTATCAAGCATGAACTCAATAAGTATTCCTGTAGGTGGGATGTTTATTATTAAAAATAAAGTATTTAGAGAGCTTAATGGTTATGATGTAAATAACATCACAGAAGACAGAGAGCTTGGTTATAGACTATTAGAGAAAGGATATTCAATAAAGTTTACTTCGGTTGCAAAGTCATACACCCAAACCCCTTCAAGCCTAAGAGAATGGATTAAGCAAAGAATGAGGTGGTCTAGAGGAGAGCTTGCAACAATCTACAAACATAAGCATTTTTTATTTAATAAAAAGTTAGGTTTTTTTGGAACCTTTACTTTACCAATAACCTTTCTATTACAGACTTTAGGAATAGCCATGGCTTTTGGTTTAATTTTTAATTTCTTCTCAAGAACCTTTGTTTCATATTATTATTTAGTTATAGAATTTATAAAGTCAGGAGTCTTTTGGATAACCCTTCCAAAATTTACATACTTTTATTTTCCTTCAACTTTACTTTTGGTATTAGTGTCTACTGTGTTTTTTATGCTCTATTCAATTAATGCTTTTAGTTTAAGTAATTTTAAATTTAAGTTAAAACACTTATTTCCATTTATAATTTTTTCAACTTGTTATGTGTTTTTGATTGGGTTTGTATATATTGTTGCAATCTTTTTAGAAATGATAAATTATAGATTACCAATTTTTAAAAGAGAAACATAAATGTTTATAAAATAAATTGAACATAAGATATATGAATTGTTGCAAGATCTGAAAAAACAATTTTATATTAAAAGAAGATTGTAAGAAATAAAAAGAAATTGAGAGAGTATGAGACAAGGAAAAGAAAAAATAAAAGAACATAAATTTAATCAAAATATATTGTTAGTTTCATTTTTATTATTATTAATTGTAATGATTGCAATATATTCTGGAATAGTCTTATACGATAAATATAAAAAATCAGAAATACAGGATGACTTTACTTTACTAAATCAACAGATTCTTTTAAATGATCTTTATAACTCTTATCTAAGTGATGTTAATTCTCAAGATCTAAAATGTGAAGTTTTAAATAAACAAATTTCTTCTCAATTAAAAATAAATGAAGAGTTGTTTGAGAGATTAAGATTAATAAATAAGAATGCAATTGTAGAAACTGACAATTCTTTAAAATATATGTATGTTTTAACAAATATTAGGTTATGGTTGCAGTATAATAAAGTTAATAAAGATTGTAACATAGATAATGAAACTGTACTTTTCTTCTATCCAGAAATTGCAGGACACAGTTCTCAAAAAGCAATAAGTGATGCTCAAACTAAAATCTTTGAACACAGATTGGCTAAGTTGCTTGAGAAATGTAAGTATAGATCTATAGCTTTGCCATATCTAGATTATATACCTGTGCTTGACCAGATAATTAAAGATTATAATGTAACTAGTGCACCTGCAGTTTACATAAACGGCAAAATCTATTATGAGCTTTATGATAATTATTCTGAAGAGTTTTTGCAGGAATTTGGTTGCGGTGTGGAGAAATAATTTTCTTTTATAGTTGTGGGTGTTTACAGCATTTCTTGGACACATTTATATTTATGTTTGTTTAGAATAAATTTAATTTTGTGTGAAAAAGTAATAATTTTTTAGGTGTATCTTTCTACATTATTTCTTGGACACATATTTTTTAGTGGACACTTTGAACAATTAGGAATTCTTGGTTTACAGATATTTTGTCCTAAGATAACAAAAAGGTGGTTTGTTTTTTCCCATAAGTGTGGTGGCAACTTCTCTCTTAAGATCATTTCTGTTTCTAGGGGGTTTTTAGAATCTGTATACCCAATTCTGTTCATTATCCTAAAAACATGTGTGTCAACACAGATGGCTGGTAGTTTAAAAGCAACACTTCTGACTAGATTTGCAGTCTTTCTTCCAACCCCAGCAAGCTCTATTAACTCTTCAATTTCTTGAGGAATGATGTTCTCAAATTTTTCTTCTAAAATCAATGGTAATTCTTTTAAGTGTCTAGCTTTAGTCTTATACATCCCAATAGGCTTAAGAATTTTTTCTAAACTCTCTAATTTAATTTTTTTAAGGTCCTCAATAGTCTTTACTTTTAAAAATAGTTTGTTGCACACTTTAGCTGTTACCTTGTCTTTTGTTCTTGCAGAAAGAATTGTTCCAATCAAGACAAAGAATGGTTTTTTTGTTTTTATTTGAATTTGTTCAGCTAAAGGTATGGTGTAATCTTTTAGTTCTCTTTCTAAGATTTTATAAACTTCTTCAATATTTATTTTTTCCATATTTAATTGTATATAAAGTATATTTCTAATTTTATAAATCATGCAACATGTTACACAACTCCAAACTGTGAAAACATTTAACAATAATAAATATGAACCTAAAAGTTTAACAATGCATGACATCTTTCTATTAGATGATAATTGGGTAACTTTTTTTGTCTTTTTACAACCCCATATCTGTAGAAGACAAAGAAGTAAATAAAATGCTAGTTTGCTATTACACTTGAATTTTAGTTAAAATCACTTTGTGTTATGTAGAAGGCAGTTAAAAAATAATTTTTAGACCTAAATTAAACTAACATCAGGAATTACTGAAAAGGAATACAAGGAGTCTCCAAAGAACTTTTGCTCTTTTGAAAAACTAATGTCTTTAAGCATAGTCTTTAAGTCCCCTGAGAATGTAAAATTTGTAATTGTCTTTGTAAATTTCCCATTAACAATTTCTTTTGCACTTAATATTGTTAAAGAGAAGTTTCCTGTTACTAGGTTATTTGTATGAAAGCCAATGATACTATAAACTAAAAGTCCCTTTTTAGTTGAAGATATAATTTTTTCAATTCCCTTTGTTCCTGGTTTTTGTATAATGTTTGTATAGTCAGTTTCAATTAGTGTTTTTCTAAAACCATTTCCTGTTGGCTTCTTATTATACTTTATAGAGTCATACTGATCATATATTTCTTTTTTAAAAACTCCATTTTCAAAAATAACTTTTTCTGTGGTCTTAAAGCCCTCATCATCAATTGCTTGTGAGCTTAAGAAATAATCAAGATGTGGTTTTTCCATAATTGAAAAACCCTTACTAAATATTTGTTTATTTTTGAAATTATGCAAATAACTTTCCTTTTTATTAATTAGGCTTCCATTTGTTGCTTCCAAGATTAATTCCTCAACAAACTCAGAAGTCATCTCAGGAGTCAATATCAAAGTATATTTTCCTTTCTCCCCTGCTTGTGGGTTTGTTTGGTTTAAAGCATTTATTCTTGCTTGATTAAATGTTTCTGAAATCTTAATATCTTCTTTTCTTGTAAAGATGTTTTCATAATCTCCAGAGGATGGTTTTTTGTTCTTAGTATTTACTACAACTCCAAGATATAAGCTTGATTTTTCAATTTCAAATTCTGTGTGTGGATTGATATATAATTTTTTAAAAATATTTTTGGAAACTTTTCCTGAATAGCTAACAATATACTTCTTTTTTTTTAGTTCTTTTTTCACTTTCTCTATAATTTCAGGAAACAAGATTTCTTTAATATCATTAGGATATTTTATTTTTAAATTTTCTTTATTTTTTCCAAAGTCCTTAATTTTAATTTCATTTTTTTTTAATTTTGCGTTTTTCTTAGCAATCATTATTCCTTTAAGAATATTTTCTTTGGTTATATGGTTTACTCTTGATTCTCCAAAGGAACTATTAGAGATTATCTTAATATTTAATGACTCTCCTTCTTTGATTCTTGTGTCTGAGATTTTAAAACCATCAAGTGACACACTTTCATTTTCTGATTTTGTAAAAATAAATTCTACATTTTCTTTCTTACTTAGATTTTTACAAAATTTATAAATTTCTTCTCTATTCATGTTTGGTTCCACCAACAACTATATTTTTAATTTTTAGATATGGATTTTTCCCACCAACAAAAGCTGTTTGTCCACCTTTTCCACAAAATCCAATATTTAGATCTTTTCCAACCTTGTTAGAAACTCCTTCAATATTTTTTAAATAATCAACTATATTTCCAGAGATTGAAGCTTGTTTATATTTATCTACAATCTCTCCATTCTTATATTTGTAAGCTTGCTTTATACCAAACATAAAAGTTCCAATATTAGGGTATGTTTGTCCGCCTGAAAAGCCTTTAAGTAAATAACCATTAAAGTCTTTTAAAAGATCTTTATATTTATCTTTTCCAGTCTCAAAATAGGTATTACTCATTCTTGGAATTGGGATTTGTGCATAACTTTCTGCTCTTGCTGCTCCGTTTGGTTTTAATTTAAGTTTGGTTGAGCTTTCTAAGTCAAGTAAATAATCATTAACAACTCCTTTTTTTATAAGTTCTCTTTTCTTTGCAACAATTCCTTCTTGATCATATTTGTAAAATCCAAATTTTTTAATTTCTGGATTGTCAGTGATGTTTATTTCATGATTTTTAGTAAGTGTCATACCTTTCTTTAACACAGATTCATTTCTAATAACTGCATCTGCTTCAAGAGAGTGTCCAATTGCCTCATGTGACAAAAGATCAGAAACCTCAGGAGAAAGTATGATGTCTGAGGTTGTTATTGGGCAAGGTTTAGAGTTAAGAAGTTCATCTAGTTGTAAAATATTTTCTTCTATAATTTCTTTTTCTGAGTTATAATTTCTTTTTTCTAATCCTGCAAGGTATCCTATTCTAGAAAGTGCATTTTCAATATTATTATCTTTACTTCCTGTTATGAAGTTGTATAGTAAGAAGAAAGGTTTTTCTTCATAGATTTCTGCATATGGACTTAGAAAATAATTTCTTTTTGTAATTTCACTATATCTTAAAGTAGTTTCTAATAATTTAAATTCTTTAATATTTCTTTTAAGAAGCTCTTTATTAAGTTCAAGAAGTTCTTTTATTTTTGATTGTATATCTTTATTTTCAAATTTTTTATGTTTTACTATAAATTTGTTTTTGTTTTTTGAAAAATTAGAAAGCAATGTAGTTTTGTTTTGTTTTTTAGTATCTTCAATACATTTATCAATAATTTTTTTATAGTTTTCAAAAATGTTTGTGGAACAAAATCCTAATTTTTTATTTTTATAAATTCTAATTCCAACTCCTTTATTTTCAAGTTCAATTATTTCTTTTATATCTTTTTTATCAATTATTATGTTTGTGGACTTATTATCATCTATTCTAATATCATAATAATCAAGGTCTTTAGTTTCTAGGTAGTTTTTAATTTTATCTAAATAATCTTCAATATAGTTTTTTTCTTTGCTCATTTATATATATTGTTACTTTCTTTTTATAAACATATTTTTTTCTTTTTTTTCTTCTAATCTCAAGTCTTTAAAAATATTTGTGTTATCCAATATTATTGTTTATTAAACATATTTGTGTTATCCAATATTATTGTTTATTAAACATATTTATAAAAGATAGATTTATGACAGAAAATATGAACAGAAATAAAAACAAAAACATTTTTAAGAAAAAATCAATCTCCCCATTAATTGCAACTATCCTTTTAGTTGTTGTTGCTGTGGTGTTAATTGCAGTAGTCTTAACTTGGGGAAAGACTTTCACAAAAGAATCTTTAGAC